>Ga0056116_1000811_pt1 | contig 11307 bp, 8 predicted proteins | sample WorMetOlspDAHAB2_FD_67352 | JGI IMG/M metagenome (GOLD analysis project Ga0056116, IMG submission 67352) | Marine gutless worms symbiont microbial communities from Max Planck institute for Marine Microbiology, Germany - Olavius sp. DAHAB.2 ...
GGGGGGGGGAAGCAGAAACCTCCCTCTCCTTCCCCCGAGCACTTTTCCCCTTAAATCTATCCGTGGTTTGGAGCACTGCAATGGTCATTACGCATTCACATAAAAATCCGAATATTTTCATTTGACTGCAGTGCTACATTGAACAATATACGTTTAAAACATGCCATCGAAAAATCAGTCATAATCAGGAACAGGGTGCTCTCTTTTCACTGCAAATTCCACGGGCAAACTATCACCCCACCACATCCCCATCATTCATGCTCATTTGCAATTATGTATTAGACAAAATGTCACAAACACAAACACCAAAGGATTTATACGCATGAGCACATAATGTGCAATAAATCAATCATTATAATACGAACAAACTGAAATGTGATTTTTGGCAGACTTCCCCAATACCCTACAGCAGGGAAGACAAAAAACAGGAACAGGCTGGCGTTCCTGAGGATATAGTTAGACAGATTTTATAATCCATGGTGAGTTATGTAATAATTCCCTCTCAGATGTGCAGTTTAGACAGGAATCCACGTTTAACTCAAATACAAGCGGACTCGTGCAAGACAAGAGCAAAATCCAGGAAGAAATTCAGCTGTACAACAAAGCAAACAGAAAACAGTTGAAATGTCTTTCTTGATATGTCATAAGGATGTTGACGTCCAGAAAACATAACATGAATTTCTGCATGTTGTGTCAGTGGATAACGCGGACATTTACGAGCGAGTTGAAAGCTGTTTTCATTGTTGCAACAACATTGCACACACAACATCTAATAACACGGTAAACAAACCTGCACTGAAAGCAAACGATCAAATATTGCATACATTATCATAAATTGTCAGAAGTTGAGTCCAATATTTGCGATGGGTTGGCTGGAGTTTCTAAATTTCAACACAATTAGGCTAAATTGTGAAAAAAAGTTAATAATTTAGATTCGTTCCACTTAAAAAGCTGATATTGGACAGCAATTAAAAAGGTCAACAGGATGTAAAATGTAAATTTTCTGCAAATGTACTTCATGGTAATTTGTTCTAATGACTAGACACTGAAAGCAAGTAACTAAACACTACGGTGCTTAAGAATCAGAGAATCAAGCGCTCAATAGCTATATGAACCAAACACTACACTACCACAGACAATAATAACATGGCATTCACCATGGTTCAAACTAAATGCAGACAAAAGAAAAATAGAGAACTCCTTTTGAGCCTTGTAGCCAGTACAACGTGGGTGGGCTATTACAAGAATGCAGTAACTGTCTCCCAATACACAAACCACAACACAATGTTCTGCCAAATTATATTATTTGCATAGGTGTATATGTACGCATATGCATATACACATATACATAACATTTAACTATTCCTGCAAACCATTTCATGCAGCCTTATGCGTTGGATGTATGCACAAATATAATTTTCGTTTGCAGGATATGCACTCACTTGACATCATTCGACAAAGGTGGACTGGATGTAACATCAAAAGATGGTTTTCATAAGTTCTGTTGAAGAGTTTGGGTCAGCTACTAAGCGCAAATGATAAGTGTTCACATGTTGCAAATTGTGCCAGGAGAGAACAACTTTCTGTGCCAGTGCATATGAGGTAACGTGAAACCTGAAACACTAATTTGCTGTAAGGCTAAAACTTTCAAGAATCCTCTAGATAGAACGTTACACCATTCACTACACTTCAAGACATTCCACTGCTTCTATGGTATCTTGGCAGACAAACCCAACGAACAGAAATTTTATACATTTCTAGTAAAACCAAACAATTGTACAAAAACTACTGATACAGAACTGGGGCATCTATAGAATAAGTTCACGAAATTTGGCCGGCAGGAGGGGACTTTCACAACACGTGTATGGTTTAGATACAACTCTGGCAAAAGCACATATACACCTATCCATTAGTAGAGGTACGAACTATCTAAAAATTCATCTATTTCTAACAGGAAATTTGGATATTAACTAACAAAAATGTCAACAGATGATAATGAATAAGCATACATGTACTCAATCTCAGATAAAATAGCGAAAATGGTGTTCTAGAAGTAAATTATTACAAAGTTAAGTATCATATAATCAAATACAGTATGTCATACATACATGAAATGTGAAGCATGATGTTATAAGCTATGAAGTATAAACAAGAATATGAACAAATAAACTTGTCATAAAAACCCTAGGTGCACACGTAGCAAAACAGACAGTACAACCTGAAACATAAGGTAACCAGGCAGTTATTCACAAAACATGAAACTCCAGAATACTGTACTATGGTACAACGATATTAAAGCTACAAGTTACATTAATATTACACTGACACGTCACTGAATGGCAGCATGCAGTGTAATATGGTGCCAATGAAAACGGGGGGAAGGAAAAGTGGCAGTCGCAATTTTTTTCAGATGTCTGAAAAGCCAAAAAATGGGAGACTGGAATTGTGTAATTGGCATAATGACCAGGAAGGGACATTATGTCCAGTACAGCACACAACAGTTGCCGCAGAATTTACAACTGAAATGCATTGCAAGAAAAATTCCAAATTAACACCAAGTCAATTAGTCAAATGTTATCATGTAATATTAACAGGTGAAACCTCAAACAAAAATAAAATACAAATAAGCAAGAACTGTAGGATTTTGTGGTGAAAATCGCGTTTAACAGTAAAAACTGCAAAAAAACCCGGTATCTTGACATGCTGCAGGGACTCATTATGGTATAGGTTATAAATACACTGAGAATGTAAAATATGAACACAGATACAACGAAACAGATGAAGACTGTAAACAGCATGCCACTGAAAACAGAATAGGTGGTCAGAAAAGTTATTGCGGTATGAGACAATGCACAAAAAGACAAGGAAGTTGGAAACGAGATTTGGGCACGTGAGCTCCACTTTAACATAAAAAAGATGTAACAGAATTCCAAAAAGATTTTTAAGCAATTCAAAAAAAATTTGGCAAATGCACAACCGCATGGTCATAATAAATGAGAGCTAGCAATTAGTAAAAAAAGCAGAAATTGTAAATATTTTACATTCATAATACAATACATACATATGAAACACAAACATACATATAAACAGTGGTCAGGGAAGTTACAAGTGTATGCTATACAGAAAATCAACAATATCACCCAAAAGCACGACATTAAACGTTTATAATTATCTACAGCAAAGATGGACAACAAAGAATATGTCGTCCATAAGCATCAGTATAAACAGTAGTTGTTGAAAATATCATAAATGATGGAGAATTTCATATGTACCAGACACGCCTGCTCATACACACACAAACACACAAACTTGTTAATCACGAAGCACTACTGAGAATGCATATCAAACAGAATAATAATGTAATCACAGTAACAGTGATAATACAGAATGACAGAGACATCTGTATGCAAACAACTTGCCCAAAGTCGATTTATGAATGTGGAACAATGAGTTGCCAAAATAGCTGTGGATCAAATGTGCTAACTATCTAAAAACAATGCTACACTGGAGTATCCACAAAATAACAGAACAAACTGCATGATTGGCTGCACTAAAGCAACAAAGATGCCACATTCTTCATTTGGCACATAAATAAATGGCAATGCGATAATTTTCATGATTTAATTGAAAGATCCACTGACAGAAAGAGACCTAGTGGCTACGGTTGGTTGATAATTTCATGGCACTTTCAGAGATGCCAACTTTTGAAAATCTAAATTCCTAATGATCATTCACGAGACTTTTCAAGTCCTCCACATCGGCATTTTCATAGAACAGTGTACGCTGCTAAATGCTGAATAATCGAAAGTTTAACAGACATTTTATTGTTGTATTAACTGTCCTAACCAAATAGGCGAACTAGTGCTTATATGTGATACATTCAAACAAAAACATAAAGAAAAGATGAGTTACTGGCTGACCAAAATCACACTACTAACATGCAAGAGCTCGGTACTATGCAGTTTTCTTCAGTCCTCAACAGTTGGAGCTAATGAAACAGTTCTATTAGTGTTGATCAATCAAAAGCACCATGTACTTACAGGGCAAATTTCGAAATTATGGACTGGTTAGGCGTAATGGCGTAGTGAGGGGTCAAAAAGCGTAATGATTACGCCTAAATCCTAATGGTTGGCATCTCTGCACTATCAGCATAATTAAGCTTTATCGTACATTAAAGGTTGACATCAAAGAGAATAATAAAAATACTAAGCTTCGAGGAATACAATTACGTGAAAAATTTAGGTGTTAGAGAAGAACACAATAAGAGTAAAAAAAAATACAAAACCAATACAACATAAAAAAAACCCAAACAACCAAAGCTACACTGGATCTGCCACCTAACATAAAGCCCCATACACGACATGCTATGTATTTTTAAGTGCTGTTGCCTAACCAACAGTGTCGAAGTGAAGATAAAAGCTAAACGAAAATAATAACCAAAAACACATGTAATTCTTACATCAGTCAAATGCAATCAGCGGAGCGGACACTGCCGGTGGAGTCTCAGTGAATGGTGTTCCATCTCCAACAACAGCAGGTGCTCCAACTGCATCTGCGAGATCAATGATTTGGTCAAAGATGATTTGGTCACCAGATCCGGGATCAACTGTCACCTCCTCGTTCGACGCAACCGACTTCATGCCACTAAAAACAGCAGACACTCTATCACAGTTTAACTCACTGTCGTCAGTTGCGAGTCCCATTCATTTTCATTGTTATCTGCAATCACTTTGCAAACCTGAATGCACCACAAGGTGGACAGTAGTGACTATGTCTAGACGACGACGACGGACTTGGAGGTAAAACTGCACAAACGGGTTCAAGACGAACAGCACAGGATGAGACTGTACTCAAGAGCCACTGACAGTAGATGACAAAACTGGGCGAACATTAAAGAGTGACACGCCAGTGGTATCTGTGGTACTACCACAAAATGGCAATGTCAATCCTAAATTTATATAGCACAGAATCATGAAGCATCTCTACTGCATAGTAATACCATGAGAATGGAGATAAATTTCAAGTACTGCTGCAGTAGTGGGTTTAGGTTTTAAGGTAACAACTATAGGAGTGGGGATAAAGTAATGGTACAACTGCTGGAAATGGATAAAAACTTCTAGTTACTAATGCAGTGTGAATAATGGCATTCTTTTCATTATCTCAACCAACGTTAATTTGTCCGATGTATGTCGTATGTGTACGCACAGCAATCTTGCAAGTACCAACATTTTTAGTTTAGTCACAGTCGTTTTTAACCTATGGTGATAATGAGTTAGCTGTCATTGAGGACCAAAATGGAAAAAAAAAACAACTTACATTTGGATGTTGACATCTTCAACATATCCATTCAGAAGTGCAGACGGCGAAATGCCCGCCTTTTCAACACCATTCCATTTAGATGTGTCGTCCGCGAGATCGGTTTTCATTTCGGTCGTGTCGATGTCTCGGTCTTCATCAAACGCTGATGTGCGTTCTTCCAGTTTGCCACATGTGGAAACTTCAAGACGCGGAAAAGGTTCTAAAGGAATATCTGGAACACAGATCTCGTCATTATCTTCAAGTTCTTTGTGATCAGATCTGCTGGAAGCTGGATCCAGATGTGAGGTGGGAAGACCCGGTGAGTTAGAGATGTCAATATTTATTTTCGGTCGTGGCGATGGGGCAAGAGGCTCATCTTCCACACACAATTCATCCTTGTCATCAGGATTATCATGCGACTGACAGGAGAGATCCAGTGTTGTATTTTCAGTCCAAACCTCAATGGGAAGAGGCTTCAAACTGGATGGCTCTGCTGGAACCTGAGGAAGATCTGCGCTTGCTTGTATTCGTGGCGAAGGTTCCAGTGGATCATCACACAGAGCAATCTCATCTGCAATGGACGTCGGCATCGCCACTGCTGAAGGCTGGTCCATCTGGAACGTGTCACGTGACATTGGTGTGACACTGTCACCAGGTGTCGACACTGTGACATCCATTGCTGCTGAAACTGGCCGACTCCCAGTTGACAACTTGTTGCCTATCATCTGCCTCAGCAGTGGAGATCGGAACTGTGATGCCGCGTTGGTTTCGGCAGAACTGCATGTGTCAAGAGATGTTATGTGAGCAGACGCCGTGGAATCAGACGAAGGTTCTTTGTTCAGTCCTTCAATCAACGACCCGACCGGGCTTGACGTTTTGTCCGACTGAACACCAGACACAAGGATACACAAAATTAATTTGTTTTCCTACTGTAAATGAAACAAAACATCAAAATGCACACTGAGTGAGCAAGACGAGTTTAATGCCGCTCCTAACACAGCGTGGGTAATTGTGGTGGCACTGTCAGAATGAATAATGTTTGCCAAACAATTAACATAGCTGCACATGACCAGTAACTAAAATCGATAAAACCAGTGAGCACAGTGTTGAGAGCCAGGTCTATAGTTTGTGAAGTCAGTGAGACAGCCGACAGTGGAGAAACAAGCAATGTTCATAACACATACAGGATTTGTGAAAAAATTGCACACACATAGGCTTTATGGCCACTTTCTAAGTAAACCTTGGTGAGATGGTATAACGCATGAATTCCAGATTTTAATGCCATAACGGGAATAGTTAAGACAGAGCAAACGAATTGACTCATATGCAAGACAATTGACAAGGAACAATCTTAATCATGAACAGTAAATTACCTTTTGACTGTTGGTTTCATCAGCCTTGACTCGTTTCATAATCATTTCCAGCTTCTGTACACCAACACAATGTCTCACTAAAATAATGCTGACAGGTGGGACAACGTGACCTAAGCTCAAATGAATTCTGTATTGGCAGTGACATCACGTGCAAGATGCCACTCCAACTGTGGCTAACAAGACCTAATATTGTAGATATTATCATTACTGCACTTGGAAGTACAGATCCAAAGAACTGAAACGAGAGCAAAAAAACAAAGAAAACACGCAACAATAGCTTTACTTCTTTCAATGCTGTATGGGCAAAAGTGCTAAGGCAAGTAACACTGCTTGTAACACTGAATAGCGAGATTAACGACAGATGACAGTTAGATGAGGAAGGCTCTCTTGTTGTGATATTCATTCCCACTACTACTATTTGTTACTACCTTTTAATAGTTCGTGGTGACACAGACATGGATGAGCACACAACCTATAGACAAAGCATCTGAGCTTTAACTATACTGCATCCTCGGTATAATGCTTACTGTGGGGGCCAAGCGAAATGAGCGCTATAACAAAACAAGCGTTATAATGAAATGCACCTTCTGAATGGCATAAAATGCATAGTAGTGGACTGGTAGATCACTTGGGACAATAACACCAGTTGGAAAACAGCAAGCAATAGTGCTATAACTCAAGAAAACTCATCAATTAATGAAACGTAGTGTACGCTGGCATGAAACTAATAAGGTTAATAAGAGGTCAAATGATCGAAAAATAACAACACCATTTTTTAAAAAGATCCAACGTCCTATGAGCACTCTAATGACGAGCATTATAACGAGGCTGCCATATATGTTGTCACTTTGTTTCGGAGCACAAGAGTATTCAAGAGCACAAACCTTCTTCCTTTCCTGTCTCTCCTCTTCCTCCTTCAGTAACTTCTCAAGACGTTCCTGCTCTTTTCTCTCGGCATCTTCATGCGCTTGCTGCTCTAACGCCTCTTTCTGATATCAACCATGCGACACAATACAAGATTACCAAGTCAATGATATGAACAAATGAAACATTACAGAAATGAACAGCACACGACAAAAAGTTAACCACAGAATTAGCCAACTTACACCGACACACATTGAAAAATAAGATTTACGCATGGATTACGAAATCGATCGTGATTTAACTCACCCCCTTTGACCTTAGAGCCAGTGAGGGTAAGATCACAATTAAGCCAGTACACTAACAGTCCCAGTAACATACAGAGTACTTGCCGTCTCTTCTCCAGCAATGGCTGAAACAATCACCAGTAGTCATTGCACTTACCCATCGAGGGATGGCCAGACTAAGTGGCGTGGAAAATATCGTGATTGTATACCTGCCACAGGTGTTCATCAATCCCAGTACTAACCAGTCTCAACGTATCTTAATTCATTCATTATTTGGTTCATGTGACCAACACTGTTACCACTATGCCAAACGAGCCATGTGTTGGACACTACCTAAAATTTTTAAAAAACTGAAACACAACATATGTGTTAGTCCAATACTGGTAGTTTTAACAACAGGAAGGTAACAATTGTGATGCACCCCGCTGAAGGTGCTTTTGGTGAAAAGTGACGCTGACCTCTCGTCGTTCGATCTCCATTCGTTCCTCTTCCTCACGGCGTCTGCATTCCTGTTCCTCGACTGCACGCTGATAGCGTTCCTGTTCCAGTCTCTGAGCCTCCTCGGCCTGTCGGAGTTCTTCTTGTTCGCGCCTCTGCTGCTCAAGCTCATCGGCAAGTCGCTGCTCTTCTTCCAGACGCCTGACACAACACACCGACAATCTGTCTCCACTATGTCTAATAATAATTATTATTATGTGTGCAGAGAATGACTAAATATGTTGGCAAAATTTCGCTTTGAAATTCTAAGCAACTACTGAGAAAAATGCACAAACTTGGGTAAAAGGGTACTTTATTTGCTGCACCCTGTACAAAGGTGTCATGAAAACTACTACAAGATCGCTGGGTGAGTGAGTAGAGTTTAACGCCCCACCCGAGACAATATAGGTCATTTCGGAGGTGTGATGGCAGAAAGTATTCTACAAAAAATGCCACACAAAATACCTCCGTTCCTCGGCACGTGCTTTCTCCTCAGCCGACTCTCGTTCGGCCTTCTCACGAGCAAGACGACGATTTTCGGCCAGTTTTGCTTTGTAGTTGTCTTCCTCAGACGTTGCCGCTTTCTTTGCATCAGCCTCTCTTTCAGCTTCTGCTGCACTCACAATCTTCTCGTCGGAAGACTTGCGCCTTGTTGCAGCCTGAAATTAGGCACATTGAAAAATATTTTTCAGCCATTAATCAAGGAGTCAGTGTGTAGAATGAAAACGAACAGTCCCGAGACTGAGCTGATCAACTTAGATGGTAAATTCACTCGTTGGCTGACTACTGACCAGTGTGGCTCAATGTTATAGAGTTACAGTACTGGACTCCAAATCAAAAGGATGCAGATTCAACTCTCACCCATGCCCTGTCAAGCAACAAACCCAAAAAGCCGGTACCACACAAATGCCTCGTCACCAAGTAGCACAAAATGGTAGTGAAAAAAGTGGCAGCAACGGGGATGATAATTGCAAGCCTGACAGTAAATAATGGCAGCAAACCAGATAAATGACTGTGGGCTAATAAATAATGATAATAATAATAATAACAATAATAATAATGTCTTATATAACGTGTTGAATTCGCCTAAGCAGCAGATGTGCAGTCCACAAGGCAGTATGGAATAGAAATGTAAAAAATGTGAAATGAGTGCAAGTCAACTGGCACGACAAATTGATGGTCTCTATGGCTCATACTCAAGATCAGGAGTATTCCAACACTCATTCGCAATAAGCTCTGGTTGCCAATCAAACTTACTGCAATGCAGCCCCATCTCTCCATGCATAAAGTATATGAAGGAATGTAGCCAGAAGGGTATGTCATCTTATATCAACATATTGACAAAGAGCATAACTGCAAAAAAACCATAACAGATGTGGCAATGAAAATGATAAACTCAGTATTTAGAAATCTTTATGTGTCCATTAAGCCTGCCACCAGCATTGCAAAAAACAAGATACCTGTTTCGAGTGTGCACCTTGTGTGCTGTCGATCTTGTGTGATGTCTTTGCAACCATCTATTAACAAACAAACACACACATAGTGGAAAAAATGTGCACCTTCTCAACCAGCAAGAAATTCATTTATGGATATTTCAAAAGCCTGCTTGAAATTTTGATTCAAACTTCCACACAAATCAAGATAAAATTGCACATACAATACAGTAAAAAAAACTATTATATCTCAGGAAGCCAGTCATCAAGTTAAACAGCTAGTAACATGGTAACTACTAAAACACAAGTCCACAAACCTTGTGAGATGTGACCGGTTTATTGGCGGTAACATCTTTCATGGCTTTTGGTTCTTTCGGCACAGCACGAGGTGTCATTGTTCTCGGTGCAGCTGGCATTGGTTTTGCTGCAGCGCTACTCGTCGGTGTCGTAGCCTGACTTGGCACGACTGATTTTGTCGCTCGCTTTGTCGACGGCACTCGGCCATGAGTCGATGATGTCGCAGACGTAGAAGTTTTCTGGTCTGCGTTCAACTTGTTCGGCATGCTCTTCACCCGAGACAGTCTCTGGCTAGTTGCCGATGGGACGCCAGCAGTAGAGGAAGGCTGCGTGGCCGACGGATGGAATTCCACAGTGGCAGGCTGTTTATGTGCAGTATCGGCACGGCTCCTGTGTGCTGCATGCACTGGTCCTTGGCTCCGGGCTCGGCCTTTTGACAAAGGCGATACAGAACCTACACCCACATATTCAAACACGTTTTTATATCACGTCAAGAATATTTGATAATCTATAACTTGCATATTAGTCAAAGGCCAGCCAGAACGAGTATTTTGTCTCCAATGCAACCATGGTAATATTGACGCAGGAATTAACAAAAAAGGCACTTACCACACGTTATTTGACAGGTGCTAATACGCTACATTAATGAAAAAATAATGATAATTGTAGCATGACTACTATTCCATTTGGAAATGAAGAAATTTCATCAGAAACTTAATGGGAAAATCAGAATGCAAAGAAAAACATTGGCAATGCTATAGAAAAGACAACTTTACTATAAGCATATTAGGTTAGTGAAGGAAATGCAATGCAGCAAAATCTTGAAATCACCAAAGCGTGTAAGTCAACAGTAGTACACCAAAAACTGTTGTTAGAAACTGATATGCTACCTTTTTTTACTGACCCTTAACAAGAAAATATTGAAAATAATCTGTCATTAACGATGTTTAGTTGGTTACTAACCAGTTAATTGCAACTGTCACAGTCAGAAACTGAAAATAATCTGGTTTGCCGTTAGTGCAACATATAGTTGCGTTTCATACTAGCAACTTTTTTCACTGCAACAAAACTTCAAAGAAAAAAAATGTAAAGTCAATATTTCACAGTGTGTCTTAATTATCAAGCTATCAGACATCTGAGCCACAGTGTTAAAACAAATCCGTTTCAGCAATAGCAAATCCGAGTTTAAAAAGACTGACAAATGCAGTTCCCTTCTTGGTTCAAGTAGTTCGAAAACTTGCTGGCTAGTAAAATTTGTCACTGATTTTTTAAATAGTCATC
>Ga0056116_1000813_pt1 | contig 11296 bp, 10 predicted proteins | sample WorMetOlspDAHAB2_FD_67352 | JGI IMG/M metagenome (GOLD analysis project Ga0056116, IMG submission 67352) | Marine gutless worms symbiont microbial communities from Max Planck institute for Marine Microbiology, Germany - Olavius sp. DAHAB.2 ...
ACAGCCGTTCCGTGACGTTGCGTCATACTCCGTGACACGATAAATGGGTATGGATATTGACTGTGAGGAGATAAACAGCCGTTCCGTGACGTTGCGTCATACTCCGTGACACGATAAATGGGTATGGATATTGCCTGTAAGGTGATAAACATATATCCCGTATTGCCGAACTGAAATAATTGAGTATTTTCATGTTTCCGTGTTGTGTGCATTTTTGTGTTGTAAAACTTTCACCGTAATCTAGTGGCAGAAGAACTCAAGATAACCCTCGCACAATTGAACCCAACTGTTGGCAATGTTCATGAGAATATCGCCTGTGCGTCTTTCGTTTATTCGCAAGCAGAATTCCTCGGAACGGATCTTCTGGTTTTTCCTGAGCTATTTGTCTCCGGCTATCCACCGGAAGACCTAGTATTGAAGCGAGCTTTTCTGTCCAGATGCGCTGAAGGTTTGGATCACTTGACACGAATCACCAATGAAGGGACCTCCGCCATTCTCACCGGAGTCCCATGGCGCGTTGATGACAAAGTGTACAACGCCGCTGCACATCTAGAACTTGGACAATTGAAAGATATATACTTCAAGGTCTTGCTACCGAATTACGGCCCATTCGAGGAAAAGCGTACTTTTAACTCAGGATCCTCCTATAAGTGCATTGAAGTAAAAGGTACAAAGATAGGCGTCCTGATTTGTGAAGACCTCTGGACCAAAGACGCATCCATGAGACTGGCAAATGACGGAGCAGAACTCTTGATAGTACTCAACAGCTCCCCCTACTGCCGTGACAAATACAGGAGACGAATGGAAGTCGCGACATCCAGGGTCAAAGAAACGAATCTGCCTCTGATCTACCTGAACCAAATCGGTGGACAGGATGAATTGGTATTCGACGGAGCTTCTTTTGGACTACAGAGAGATGCGTCACTTGCCTTTCAACTCCCCGCCTTCGAGAAACGTCTGGCCTGTGTCACCCATCTAGGTTCTGGAGGAGGTTTATCGGTTCATTCCCGTCACACTGCCTGTGAAGCATACCCGGACAAGGCAGAAGCTAATTGGCATGCTTGTGTGCTCGGGTTGAGAGATTATCTTCGGAAAAATAACTACGAAAAAGTCGTGATGGGTCTTTCTGGAGGAATCGATTCGAGTGTAGTGGCAGCTATGTGTGTCGATGCAGTAGGAAGTGATAACGTCCATGCCGTCATGATGCCGTACACCTATACCTCAGACCAGAGCCTGGAGGATGCTTCTGCATGCGCTGCAGCTCTTGAAATCTCTCGTTATCAGATAATACCTATCGACACGGTAGTGAATGCGATTAGGAACCTATCACCAGATCACCGGAAGGAAGGAATCGTAGAGGAGAACATTCAAGCACGTGCTCGTGGTACCATTCTCATGACCCTATCCAATTCTACAGGAGCCATGCTAATATCAACTGGTAATAAATCCGAGATATCGGTTGGTTATTGCACTTTATACGGGGATATGAATGGGGGTTTTAGTCCGATAAAGGACTTGTACAAGACAGAAGTTTACGAATGTGCAAGATGGCGAAATGCTCACAGCCCTTACAGCGACTCCATATCCGGACAGGTGATCCCGTCTGAAATACTGGAAAAAGCACCTTCGGCAGAATTGAGACCTGATCAAACAGATCAGGACACCTTGCCTCCGTATCACGTACTGGACGACATTTTACTGCGTCTAGTAGAACAAGATGCGACCGTCGCGGAGCTTGTTGATGCTGGCTTTGATCCTGTCGTGACGCTTCATGTGCAGAATCTGCTGTACGCTTCAGAACACAAACGGCGTCAATCTCCACCTGGGGTCAAAGTGACCGAGTGTAGTTTTGGCAGAGAGCGCAGATACCCCATTACAAATCGGTTCCGCGAAGTCCTAAAACAGGATTAGACTGAACAGTCTCTTCCAGCACCGAATATACAACATGATGGTGCCATATTGTGCCAGTTCCAGCACGACCAGGACCGCTTGGACGATCTCTACTACTTGTATGATCTCTACGAAATACTGAACAATCGCTCCGACGCGGAATCTATACTGCGAACCACTACATCATGAAGAGCGCGTTTGTGAACTCCATCCTCGAAGCAATACAGTGCATCTTTGGCTACTACACCATATTCCTCAGCCCTTCTCACAGTATCCTTCAGAGAAAGGCTTCTGTGCAAATAGAAAATGGCTTGTTCTCTATCCTCTGGTGTGACATCACGTCTCTGGATGCAACGCCTCCAGAATTCCCGCTCCTCACTTGAACCGCGGTCGTAAGCCAAGATCACTGGGAAGGTCACCTTCCCTTCGCTAAAGTCCGTGCATCCTTCCGTGTCGCAGGACGAACTACTGTAATCCGTCGCGTCATCTATCAACTGATATGCGATTCCCAAATTAGTCCCGTAGTCCTTTAGAGCCTCTCGCTTCTCTAAACTGACATCTGCAATAATCGCTCCGACTTCACCTGCAGCGGAGAACAAAGCCGCAGTCTTAGCCCTGATGATGGACATGTACTCAGGTTCAGTCAGAGATACCTTGTTACTTCCCGTCAGTTGAAGCATTTCTCCTTCGACGATATTCATGGCAGCACCCGAAACTACCCCTAGAGCTTCAATAGATCCGACTTCCACCATTATCTGGAATGCCTGTCCCAGCAGAAAGTCCCCTACCAAGATGCTGGCCTTGTTCCCCCAAATCCGGTGAGCTGCGATCTTATACCTCCGCAACTGTCCATCGTCTATTACGTCATCATGCAGAAGGGTCGCAGCGTGTACGAGTTCTATAGCAGCCGCAAGGGAGGTATGGGACTTCTCGAAGCAACCGCACATCCGAGCAGCGGCAATGGCGATCATAGCGCGAAAACGCTTCCCACCTGAGCTAACTAGATAGTTCGCTATCTCGGAAACCAGTGGAACTTCCGATCTCAGTCTTGCTAGCAGAAGACTGTCGACCGACTCTAGTTCTTCCCCCAACAGATCTGTCAGTGGATCATAAGACTCTTTGCTGACATGGCTCATTAGATAGCTTCTCTGATTTCCAGCATGCGCTGTAACACAGCATTTATCGTAGAAGCGCTGAAATCGTTTTCTTCCACGTTTGCAGATAGGACTAGACTTCCATCTTCTGCTTTCCCGGCATGTAGCAGCACAGGAAATAATTCACTGTCAGATCCAGCGAAGTCCAACAGTTTTCTGTCGATTACGGGTGTTGGACCAGACTGGGGAACAGTCCAGGACAGACTCATCCAAATCTGATCTTTTCCATTCTCTTGAACCAGGGAAAAAGTTCCTGACTTGTCGAATGCGACATTACAACTCCCGTCTTCGGATAAGGCTTTAGGTAATCCCATGTTCATCAGAAAAGACTCGACCACCAGCCGTGATCGGTCAGAGAAAGCCATGCCAGTACCTCCTGAACCCAAAACTAAAGAATCGCCGTACGGCTTCCCACTCCCTGTATCATCTCGGAAAACCAGAGAACAACAGTCCCCTGACAGTTTCTGCAGTTTCTTTCCTTGCGGCCTGCAGTTTCTTTCCTTGCGGCCTGCAGTTTCTTTCCTTGCGGCCTGCAGTTTCTTTCCTTGCGGCCTGCGGGATTATGCTCTAGAACCAGAAGCTTCCTCTAATCGTGCAGCTTCTTCTTCCGCATCTACAAGTCCATCCATCATACGCTTCAAAGATATTCTCTGCCGTCGGATCTCTCCGACGTCATCCTCTGAAATCACCTCCTCCGGTACAGAGACATGCAACCTCCAGAAAGCATTGGCGAGCATGAGCCTGCTCCTAGGACTAGCAGTATCTCCCAACAAGAGGTTGATCATATTCAAGGCTTCCGCCAGACCAGGGCTCTTCTGAGAACAAAAAGACAAAAGACCATCCATCACACGAACAGGATTGATCTTATCTCTGTCTAGCCAGGTCATGAGCCTTTTGGTCTCTTCCACAACCGTCGAGGCTTCAGTGAAAACCGTTTGGAGCTTTTTTAATCTACCCAATTCAAGCAAGAGGTAATGTAAGAATGTCTCATCCGTGGAAGGACTGGTACTGCGCAGATCCTCTCCTGCTATCTGCATAAAGGTGGCGACTAGCTTCTCGAAATTGTTTTCGAAGCTCTCGAACTTGGCCAAAAATTTGAACAGGGCACTGAAATGTACCTCCTTATCTCGGAGCATTTCACGATATGTTGACCGGACTAAAGCTGGATTCGTCTCCAACGTCGCAGCCTGTTGATGAGCGATGCGTGCAGCAGCATATCCCGCCTGTATCTGGCTAGGAAGATCCCCGACTTCGAACTCAGAGCTCACCTCTTCTAGAAACCCGAGTAGATACTCGTCTTCCGCGATCCCTTCTTCTTTTCTGGTCTCTTTGATGAATTCCGCCTCGAAGTACTCTCGTAACATCTCGACGATGGCGTGCTCATGTGTGACGTCTCCGCCTGACATGTTGCGGAGGGCATCGAACAACCTAGCCTTAGCAGAATCCTTCTCAGGTCCCTGAGGACCTCGACGTCTTCCCTTAGAGCTGGCTATTTGTGAACCGTGTTCCTTCGCGAACCTCTCGGCATCTCCACGTGTTGGATCTCGTAGGGCCCCGTGTTTGCTTGGTGTCGCTTCTGGTGGAGCATCCACATCCGGCTCTGCTTGAGGAAGCACGATAGCAGTATCATCTAGGTCTCCCTCTTGTTCTACTTGTGTCTTCCTTGTCCTCAGCAATAGGGAAGCGTTGTCTTTCAGGAATTGTTCTGAATCTCCCAGTGTGGGATCACTGATCGCGGCATGACTGGTCGCTCCTTCGCGGACCAGGTTGATCAGCCTTTTCAGGGCTCCTTTGTCAATTTCTATGTCCGGGAGTTTGTCTCTGTGATAATCGGCGATTCTCGTGATGGTATCGTAGTTTACCCCTTGCCCCTGCCTAGCTTTTCTGAGGGCAATAGTACGAAAATCCACCTGGTGCGTGAAGCCAGATCCAGACTGAGCAGCCTCAGTGAGCTTCGAGTTGACAAAGGCATGCCTTACAGATTCTCCTCTGAAAGACCCAGTCTGTGCAGAACTGATCTCAGCTCCCACAGGAGAAATGACATTCTGAACGGCGCGGGAAGACGTCCCTACTGTATTAGCCGGTCCTGACGGCATCGACGATTAACCCCAGTACACAACACAAAGCCAGACAAGAGAAATCAATGGTCTCAGTTCAGATTCCGGGCGATTCCCTTTACTGCTTCAGCTATCACCTTGAGCTGGTTTGTCGCCAGCTGGACGATAAGGGACCAGGAGTTCAGAGCCACCTGCATCTCGAATGCTTTTTCTGTATCGGTCAGGTTCCCTCCCTGAAGCTGACTTACTTTTTGCTCCGCCTTGCCCAGCTGATCTCTCAGATTCGTCGTGGACCAAATCAGATCAAGACCATCCCGCATTCTAGGAATGTCATCGGCCGTTCTGTTAGAAGTAACCGAATGATGGGTCAACAGCTCACCAGCAGAGGATATAGAACCATCAGGCATTTGCGAACTCCTTCACTACAAAAACTAAACAAGACATGCACAAGTGTCCTACTTGATGACACTGGAATACGTGGAGATGATAGCTCTTGCATTATGAAGGGCCTTCATCAAAACCTGAGCGGCTCCGTATTCATCTGGAGGCATACCCTTATCCATGGCACCACGCAGTCTATCTTCACAAGCAACGAGCTGGGATATTGCTTTTTTCGCTACATCGAGCTTGTCAGGACCGCGCAAAGCTTCTTCTAATTCTGTGATTCCCAGCCAGCGCTCTTCGCCTTCAGATGTCTCCCTCATCACCACAATCCCTTAAAAGCATCCAGGTTGACCATCGACACTGCAAGTACTTTGACGAAGACCACATCTTATCAGATGTCCCCTTCGTAACCACAATCTTCTATCGCGTCTCGATTGATTATCAAAACTGTACGTTCCCTAATGGATATCATACCTTTTTGCACCCATTCGTTTAAAACGCGGTTAACACCACTACGCGATCCACGAGCCATCAATCCCAGATCCGTTTGGGTGATTTCAGGTATCGTGCAGGGGACCTGAGATCCATTATATGTAGCTACTTTTCCCAAGTTATCAGTTATACGCAACAGGGACCTAGCCACTCTCGCGCGAAGGGACTTCAAACTCAAGAGCCGTGCGAATTCTATGTAAGATCTGTACCGGTAGGCCACAGATGCAGCTAGAGCCTCTTTTAGTTCTGCATGCGCTTCACAGAGCTTCCAGAACACCTCTGCAGGAACTGACAAGATAGTTGAAGCTCCAATACTCATAGCCATATCACCGTAGCTTCCACCATCTAGGACTCCCAGCTCTCCGAAGCAGGCCCCAGAAGATATGACATCACACAGAACTGCTGAACCATCTTCCATAAAATACGACAGACGTACCAGTCCGGAATACACAAAGTACAGATTAGAAGTCTCGTCGTCTTGTAAATAAATAATCTGGTTGTTATTTACGAAACGCGATGAACAAGCAGACATTAGTGCTCTTTTGGCGTCTGCACCCACAAAATCGAACCCACGTGCAACACACCTGTGAGACAAAGCGACACCTCAGCAACCATGCTAACAACGAGTGACGTTCGAAAAACCCGAGTTCAGAACCTACGGAAAAATCCGTACACAAAAGAAGGAATAATCAATTCAATAAACAACTAAAAAACCTCGTGTTCCTAGTATGAACCAGGGTTGGGTAAAAAGCAACAAACCGGTATAGAGAATGCACTTTACCATGTGGATGTATTGCGCAATGCGATTGTCAATAGCGATCGAGCGAAAATCAACAAAAAAACCGGTATAATCAAGGAAACCATTAAGTAAAGAGTAATTTGATAGATTTACTCCCAAGAGATGAGAACTAACCAGGTGAACGTTATGAGCAATGATCAATCGGAGCAAAAAGTCCTACTCAAGATATTGAGTGGTATACAGTCTGGTGTTGAAGTACATCTGGCTCCTGGAACCTACACCATAGGTTCAGGGCAAGAGGATGACATTCAGCTAATCGACGTGAGCCTCGAACCAGAACACGCCCAACTGAGGATTGATCAGGGCAAGGCCTCGATTTGCGCCACTAAAGGCACCATCGTGACTGCAAAAGGGATCATGTTGGCCGATGGCAGTGATACGTGGCAAGAACTAGAAGACCTGGAAATAGTAACTGCTGGTACGATGAAGTTTGCTACCGGCCCCATAGGTGCTAAGTGGTCGACACTAGCAGATATCCCAAAGGTCGACAGGGATCCCAGCATTAGTCCAGAAAAAAAGAAGACAGAAGAACAGTACAGTTTTTCTTGGTTATCCTCGGTTCCCTGGTTGTCCAAAATTGTTCAACGCTTACCTGTACTTCCTGCTGGCGTCCGTCAGGTTGTGTTTCCTTTATTGCTTCTCGTAGCATCCGTCTTTGTCATTCTTTTGATAGTGCCCTTTGTTGGATCATACCAGCATCCAAGCTCCATGGAGCGCGAGGAACAGGTTCAACTCGTGCGCAACAGGCTGGATCAATTCTCTTTCGGACGGGTCATAACCGTAAAACAAGAGGTTGATGGTGACATATTCGTGACCGGATATGTTGAAAACATCAAAGAGCGTCGCGCTTTAGTCAAGGAAGTACAGCAGACCAACCTGCCAGTGAAATTTAGAATAGCCGTTCTGGAGCTCCTGCGTAGAGAAGTGACTGCACTCATAGATGAGGAAAAGCTTCCAGTGACCTTCGCCCTCAATAAGAACGGAGTACTCACACTGCAAGGTCTCATCCTAGATCAGAAACGCGCTACCAGGTTCATCAATCGCGTCGAAAGAATGGCAATCGGTCTTCGAGAGATCAAGTCGCGCATTCGAACTGCTGAGACCCTCCTGGCGAGCATAAAAAGACTTACGAGAAATGTGGATATCGATAAGTACGTGCTGTTGAGACTGGATGGCGCAATGGTGGAAGCCAGTGGCATCCTTCCTGATGACAAGGTCGAGCTGTGGGTGGAGTTCTTACAAGCATATTCAAATCGTTTCGCTCGCGACATCGGGCTCAGGTCACTGGTAATGCTACAGAGCAAAGAAGGCGCTCAAACGAAAAGTTCTCCCCATAAGTCCATAATACTGGGTGGCAAACAGGACAGCAGCAAGTATAAGGGTTCAAATGTTTCGCACCTCGACCTCGAGCGCCTCGGACAAGGATTGTATAGTCTGCATGACATCTTCGTGAATCAGATACCATCCTCTCGCGGAGGTTCCGATTCTAAGGTGGCTGATTCCAGGCCATCAAGGAGACCGTCGTCTAGAAGTGGCTCTAAACTTCCTTTATTTTCTACTGTCTCCTCCCTACTCGGCTCGTCTGCTAGTTATTCGTACATGCCTTTGGATCTGGGGAGTCTAGTAAGCCCTCCTCGCCTTGCATGTGATTCCATGTACAAGATCACACTTAAGAACATCGGTACAGTTTTATTCTGGCTCGATCTCCTGAGCATGACGACTCATCTACAACTCGCAGATTTTCAGCAAAATGAGCAGTGGTCTGTTCTGGAAGCTGCTTTGAATCCGAGCAGCACCAGTCGATGTCTGAAGGAAGCTAATTTATTTTTCCACTTCAGGATCAACTCTTATTATCTCACGGAAATACGGCGTAATCCTGCTTTTCTTCGCTTTATCATACGAGGGATGAATAACAACTCTCTCCCAATAACTGGAGTCAATCTCATTGCCCCACGTTACGTGCAGTTGTCTAACGGAATCAAGCTGAAGGAAGGAACACATTACGACGCGCGCAGTAAGCTGTCTATCATAGGAGAGCTAGGAGCGGGGATGCGAGTCAAAGGGGGTTTTTCAGTCGTGGCGTATGGAAAGACATTAAACTGGTCTGTCGACATCAACACCCTAAAAGATAAAAAACGAATCCAGCAACAACTGGGACAAGTGAGGAACTAATTCTTTTCGGCTTGGTGTGTGAACAGCTCCTCCGATTAATGGGGAAAGCGGGAGTGACAGAGCTTCGAACCCGCGGACTCCGGCGCGTGAACAGCTCCTCCGATTAATGGGGAAAGCGGGAGTGACGGGGCTCGAACCCGCGGCCTCCGGCGTGACAGGCCGGCGCTCTAACCAACTGAGCTACACCCCCCACAGACTGAAAGTACCTGGCGGCAGACGACAAAAATCGAACATACGAAACACAGGCCCACCACACTCCACTAATAGAATACTCACTCGTTTGTCAAGCGAAGATGACTATTCTCTACTATTATAATCGATCAAACCATTAACAGTCAAAACAAGTCTAGTCCCATAATAAAAAAAATCTTGATGACATGGACACACTATTCATGTTATTGGCCTGTTGTTGGCGTTTTAGGTTGCGTGCCTTGGCGCTCCTAGTCCGGTTGTATCCTTGAGAATTGCTCCTCTGAAAGAGTATGCGTTCTCTCGGCTGCGGCCAGGTTTGTTTCAGGTGATATCACTGGGGAAGATACATATGAGCTGCGCTGAAATCGATGAAAAAGTGATTAGCATTAGAGAAGACGTCAAAACGAGAGTTGTGGCAATCGCCAAGGAACATTTGGGAGTCGAGGAATCCCAAATCACTGAAGAAGCTAGTTTCGTCAATGATTTAGGCGCTGACTCACTCGATGTGGTGGAATTGGTCATGGCTTTCGAAGAAGCTTTCGATGTCGAGATTTCCGACGATGTTTCCGAGACGATTTTGACAGTCGGAGATGCGATCAATTATCTAGAGACTTTGCTCGTCGAGCGTAGTAAAGAAGCTGCAGAGTAAATGTCAATTGGTTGAGCTGATGATTACGCTGAGCTTGCTTTCGGTAAGTCAGACAGGGGGGGGTGCGTGTGCGTAGAGTTGTGGTAACAGGTCTAGGTATGGTTACTCCCCTGGCATGCGGAACAGAGGAAACTTGGGCCAAAATCAAAAGCGGAGAAAGTGGTGTTTCGGAAATCACCGACTTCTCCGTCAGTGATTTGCCTTGCAGAATCGCTGCTCGCATTCCGCGTGGCGATGGAAGCGGGGGAACATATAACCCGGATCTCTGCATGACACCTCAAAAGCAACGCAGGTTCGATGAGTTTATCGTCTTCGCCCTGGCTGCTGCTGGACAGGCCTTGAAAGATGCTGACTGGTATCCGGAAACAGAAGAGGATCAAGAAGCTACTGGTGTCCTGGTAGGTTCTGGTATCGGAGGCATTGGTGGCATTTATGACTCTTCTGTGACCCTGAAAGAGCGTGGAGCTCGCCGCATATCTCCGTTTTTCATACCTGGCTGTCTGATAAATATGGCTAGTGGGCAGATCTCCATTGAATATGGATGCAAAGGTCCCAATCACTCCGTGGTCACCGCTTGCGCGAGCGGGACGCATGCTATCATCGACGCAGCACGGTTGATTGCTGCAAATGACGCCGATGTAATGATTGCAGGTGGAACCGAAAGCCCTGTGACTCGTCTATCCATGGCGGGGTTTATAAGCTGTCGAGCTCTGACGACTTCCTTCAATGACAGGCCTACAGAGGCCTCTCGCCCCTATGATCGTGATAGAGATGGCTTCGTCATGGCAGAGGGAGCTGGATTGCTAGTCCTGGAAGAGATGGAACACGCGGTGGCTCGCGGAGCAAAGATCTATGCAGAGATTATCGGGTATGGGTTATCCGGGGATGCTTTCCACATCACTGCTCCGGCGCCTGACAGTTCTGGTGCGTATCGATGCATGAAGGCTGCTATTTCTCGGGCTGCTATTGCACCTGACAGCATCGACTACATCAATGCTCACGGAACCTCTACCATGGCTGATGGGATCGAGCTAACAGCCGTTGAAAGACTGTTCGGGGATCATTCTGCTAATATCGCTATGTCATCGACTAAGTCTATGACTGGACATATGCTGGGTGCTGCTGGAGCGGTAGAAGCTATTTTTTCCATACTTGCCATACGTGATCAGATAATCCCGCCGACTATCAATCTGGACAATCAATTTAGAGAGACTCCGATTGATCTTGTGCCTAAGATTGCGAAGCATCGTAGCGTAGAGGTGGTATTATCCAATTCCTTTGGTTTTGGCGGCACTAACGCCAGTTTGATAATACGTAAGTTCCCTTGATACTGCCCCTTGGTGCCCTGTGAGAATGTGGTTCGGTACCAGGTGCCTGATGAGAACGTGAGTTCGGTACCAGGTGCCTGATGAGAATGCGAGTTCGGTACCAGGTGCCTGATGAGAATGCGAGTTCGGTACCAGGTGCCTGATGAGAATGCGAGTTCGGTACCAGGTGCCTGATGAGA
>Ga0056116_1000814_pt1 | contig 11290 bp, 10 predicted proteins | sample WorMetOlspDAHAB2_FD_67352 | JGI IMG/M metagenome (GOLD analysis project Ga0056116, IMG submission 67352) | Marine gutless worms symbiont microbial communities from Max Planck institute for Marine Microbiology, Germany - Olavius sp. DAHAB.2 ...
AGACCTAGCACTGCATGTCAATATTAAACACCACTATCTAAAAATACCTGGACAGGTTGATAGCAGCTATCATAAATGTATGCTGCTTTTAAGTACTATGACGTAGAGCATTGGGCTTTCGACAGCCTCAGATCATGGTGGCAGAGTTAACAGTTATCCAGGACAGCCCAACAACAAGCAGTGAAAGAAACAATGACAGTACGGATGCCAATGCCATTCCTAAAAAAAGTCAACAATACACAATCAATTGACGTAGTCTGCTGAAAGCATCACGTCCAGTATAATAGCACTTATAGAGCATCACAAGCCGCAAACAACAGCTGCAGCAGCACTGTGCGACAAAGAAACAGCCAGCGTACAGCCTAGTCTGCAGCCCAAGCCCGTGTGGTCACAGACGTCGGTCTGCAGCGATACATAACTCTGGTCTGCCGTTTGTTTCCACCCCCATAATCCAAGTAATTACATGAATTACTACTCATTTCCGACCCTGAACTGGCATAGTTGGCTGACCCACAGCAGACAAAGACAGTTTACCCGAAAAGTGGTCACCTGTCAACCACAGATCGGCACAGGGAAGGGAAAGTCTGCCGGCCAAAGACCATCATCCTAACCACTGAGCCAAGCCAACAGACTAATAGTAAACTTGAAAATGTAACATGTTGTCTGTGATAAGGATATCTGCAAATATGAAACCAGAATTGCTTACACGTCGGATGGTGGTGACAATATCGCTGTTCTTTAGCAGGAGGTTTGCTGTCATCTCAACGTTCTCCAGCTCTTTCATGATGGCAATGCATTTGTCAACATCCTGCCAGAAAAACAATGCAACAGGCCTATTTCCAAAATTATTCATACACAAAAATCTTATCAATGTTAAATTAATCCTTCTATCACGTATAAAATATTCCTTGTTGATATCTGGCAAAGACTACACTACCTGAACACTACATCTAACCGAGACCTTAACCCCAACACTCACTAAATTGTTACCAACATCAAGTCGCTGGCAATTTTTATTCTCTCTGTAAGTAAATGGGTTTCCTGAAAGTGTGAGATGACAGTATCGGTTGACACCGCGAAAGAATCGGCAACTCACAGCGTTATCCAGACTCAACGACTTCTTGATCTCGTCATTCATCTTCAAAATCTTCTTCTCCGTCTGTACCACTGCACACCACACCACACCCAGTCAATATAAAAGCACATCCACACACACACACACACAGGCATACATACAATAAACATCTGACAATGCCCCACCCTTTCCCCATCGGACCCTCCAATCCCCGAGAGAAGCATCGGCTAAAACTTCACTGTGCAATCAAGAACTCTGAATATAGTTGGCTGGTGAGTGTCCCCAACATTTTTGTACCAGATTTAAGTTAATTCCTTCACGATCCACTTGGCCCATAGGGCGGCGCTGATCTCCCGATTCCTCGGGCTTCAGCCAGACACCAGCTGAAGCTGCAGTCCATGGACACAAGGGCCAGTGTGTTGCACAGTGTGCCTGTTTACTCCCGTAGCTAATGCTGCAGTACCAACTTACACTGCTCGGTGCCGTAAGTAAAACAAATTACACGATACTGTCAGTTCAAAAAAATAATAACGTCGACAGTTCACGTCTTCAACTAGCTCACAAGTGTCCTTTCACAAACCAACCTCATCAAACACAATAAACCAAAAGAAGACACACCACATTCATTCAGTAAATCTCAGCAGCCTATGTAGCTACAAGTTATGGAGAGATTGCAGAAGTGTATGCTGGACACATACACATACACTCACAGTGTGCAGCTGAAATTTGTCTAAAACAACCAACTTGTAATGCAGGCTGTATCTACACCACCCACCTGATTCTTACATGTGACGACACTGGAAAGCAAATGCAGCTGTAAAACCGGCAATTGAGGAATGCACAGAACCAAGACAGCAAGCGGGATATGTATGGCGCCTTTTATAGCAGACAAGAGTGAGTAAAGTTTAACGCCCCACTCGACACAATATAGGTCATTTCGGAGGCGGAGACAAACAACCAACGGACAAGCAGATAAGTGGTCAGAGAGCTTTTCAGCAGATACGTGAGGTGGTCAGGGAAAAGTAATGGATAAGAAGTAACTGACAAACAGTGAAAATAACAAATACAGTGAATCAATTGATCAAAAATTTAAATGAACAAATGCAATGCATTGCAACTGGAGTCACTGTACATCAATATGGGAAAATGGGGAGATATTACATGCCGGGACATGACAGTGAAAAGGTGAGTTTTAAGCAATGTTTAAATGTCGACAGTGTCGCTGATGACATCACTTCTGACGGAAGACTGTTCCAAGTTTTTGCTGCCGCAACACTAAACGCTCGGTTGCCGACTGTTTGAAGAATAACAGATGTTGGAGAATTATAGCGCAAGCACTGACTACAAGACTCATGTAATGAGATACTATCGTGTAAAGCAAGAAGACGTATACGTTGCATTTTCTCTTTTTTCTTCTGCTCCAGTTTCAGTCGCTTCTTCTCCTCTTTGCTCATGCCTCCACCGGACGACAAACTATCACACCAACACACACAAAACATATGCAGTGGAGGTTGAGCCTTCAGTGCAGTGGGACTGAGTCTGGAGCAATCTTTCAACAGACAGCCGACTTGTCATACACACTGCCACTTAAAACGTTTTTACTTGGTCAGTGGGATAGAGATTGCTGTGTTGAAGGTTCTGTCTGACATTCTGCTCGCCATTGATGCTGGGGTTAAGTGTTGTAGATGGAATTGTAGCCATTTCAGACAGTTACTGAAGATGTTTTTATTTGGCCAGTGGGACGAAAGTGAATCCAGTTTTACTGTGCTTTAGAAATCCTCTTATGTTGTTACTCTGCTTACACTGCAAGTCGCTACCTCGGTGTCTCTGGCTGGATCTATCTTTAATGTACTCTACAATCCACTTCAGCCAGTCACTCCCTCCAATCTATTTGCTCTCAATGGGAGTGCCCCAGTTATTTGAAAAGCTGACATTTATCTCTCAATTCAATTCAAACTGAATTTTTATAGCGCATTGTTATGAAGTTATCAAATCCTCACTAATACGCTAGTGTCACAGACAGAGTGGGCAAACAGCCGATAGGCTGTAGGCTAGGACCGCGCCCACGGGCATTGGCCTGCAGTTAACAGCCATACATAGCCCTGGTCTGCCGTTTAATGATCATCACCCTCATAAACCATGTTATTACATGGATCACTACTCATTCACTGAACCAAGAGGTATGAAAGGCTGAGTTGGCCCCATAAACTCAAACTCATAAGTGGGAGGAACAGTGTTAGCAGCACCTTCAATTCAAAACAAGACAAAGGGAAACACAGTAACATGAAGACAAAGACAAAATGCATACGCTGGTTTGACGAGCTGGTCCGACTTCCGCGAGTCGCGCTTTCTTTCAGTTGTGTCAGTCTGCTGTACATGCATTAACACAAAACCACACCACAGAGTATGTACTGATAAGAAAACTCAGCTGCTAAACATTAAAGCACACCAGCAGTATCCTCCATAATAGATGGTCCATCTGATGGAAGCTATTCTTACAGGACAGAATGTTCAAAATTTTGCAAAAGAAGCCAATTTCACGTATTACAAATAAGATACTTGACTCTTGGAATGCACCTATGTTCAGTATGTAATAGGCGCACTACAAATGCTTACGATGATGATGTTGACGAAGATAGACAAAAACACAACCATAGTCCATTTTATAAGGTATGTTTTCCTACATATGTTGCTTCCTTAATACTCTATCACCATCCATCACATTGCTTATTATGGCACATTGGCACAGAAACAGAATTGATTCAGAAGTTAAAATCAAAACAAGAGACTTGACTCACTCTCTCAACAGCTGAATCCAAACTGACTGACAATAGCACCACATCCTGAGTACAATACTGTTCCATCAGGCCTACCACTGCAAAATTTGATTGCACGCTCATGACAGCCATCGCCCGTTAGACACATCGCTTGTCGTCCTATGCCTTCGACCATTGGCCACCGAGTATTTCCGGCAACCGCTGGAGTCTGTGGAACATGTTGTTGCAAACGTAGGCATCATCACTATCTGTTTTGTAGGAAATGCCTCAAGACTCGTCTCTTCTCCAAATCCCCTAGGGCCTATAGTGCCCATGTAGTGACTCTCATCACATCAGACACTATAATCTCTTATTACGTTACTTACTATGCTGTGTGACGCGTGAAAAATCTCCCAACTGAATGGAACTGATCACAGAGAAAGTGAAGGGACGAAACAGACACTACTTAATTCCATCACTCCAGAACAGTATCATTCAAAAAAGCTCACCTCCGTTGGTGGAGGAAGAGTTCTAGTGCCGTCCTGCGACCGCTGTTTGATCTTGGACTGAGGCACTGAAACGTCATCAGGAACCACTCCTTGGACCTCTGACTTAATCTTCTTTGCAGCATCACCGGCACCAGCATCAGCAGCATGCATGACCTTCTAAAAACAGTATACAATGCATAATAATAATAATAATAATCCAATTTATATAGTGCCATGTGCAGAGCTTCAGAGGCACCAGGCAGTGAGTCAGTTATGCAACATAAAAACAGAAATGTCTTTAAGCGTGACTTGAAGTAGTTACACATGGACAGAAAAGGTTGTTTAGAGTTTCCAACCTATGACGAGCGAGACTGACCAGGTATTACCACATCAATAAAAAGAATTAAAATAAATGTTAAAAACAATAAGTTTTAAGGAGATGTAATTTGAAGCAAGGCAGCAGCAAGTACTTAATGTGTTGCAGTATTAGATAAATAGTGCATTTATATAATAACGAGCGAAAGATAATGGTATCTTAAGACATTGTCCACAAGCAAGTCTCTGAGACATTCCGGGAAGATATTCCAAACTAATGGATTGAAAAATCTAAAAGTATGACTTTTACAGCTTGACTAAGGGAAGGCATCATTCGCTGACCGAATATTTTGCTTCATTTTCTTTGTTTTTTTCTGGCATGCACCACTAAGAGTGCGCAGTGCTAAATTGCTTAAAACACACCACGTTAAATCATATCGAGTACAAGAAAGCTCTCATAACATTTATCTATTCAACATGACCCCAACAAGAATATTAACAAAAATAATATTTAGAACTAATAACAGTAATATTAAAAAAAAATAATATTTAAAACTAACAGTGAAACATAATCATATGCAAAATGGTATAACCAAAACACTACATATATGAAGTGACTTGTGCCATTATCAGACACTTTAACAACTTTGTTACTTACTTACTTACACACATGCAATAACATAAAATAAAATGGACAAAAGGTGCTCACCTCCTCTTTGATGGGTTTTGAATGGCTAAGGTCAGAGTCAGTCTTCTTCCTGATGTGAGCCACACCATCAGCCGTCGACTCTGTCTTGATAGAACTGAGCTCCTTCTGATCAACTGCTTCTTCATCCTTCATCGACAGACGCCGAGAACGCCGTCTCTTTTCCTCCGGCTTCCTCTCAGCATCCTCCCGTCCTTCTCGAAACACCTGCGGCTTCTCGTCCACGGCCACAGACGACTTCCGTTTAACCTTTTTCTCGCTCTTCGCCGCCGGAATTTCGTCAGTCTTCAGAGCAGCATCACCTTCATCATGTCTGCACAGCAACGTCACATATCCGACGTAACTATAGACCGACTTCGCGATTTATTCACACATGTAAAACCACAGATATAAATGTAAAATAAATCCTTCTATTTATCACGTGCAAAATATTCTATGTTTAGTTTAATTTTTTTAATGCCAAAGACTGGTTCGGTTATGGTAAACGTTTTTTGTCATTAATGCCAAATGTTTAAGTTTCAATATTAAATAAGTCGGGCGTTTTAGACAACATCCAAAGACGCATAACTTTCCGTCCAGTTCTACTGCCTCAGTAACCCAACGACAATGCATCCCAGTTGTTGCTAGAGTTTGGCTCCATATATACTTACTTAAAAGAACCGCTTAATCGTCGTACCTGTTATGATCTCGACTGGCATCATCCTGAACACCGGACTGATCTGCATAAAAAAATTAACACATCAAATATGATTCGGTAGATTTTCTTGGGCAACATACATTTTTACACAAGTGGTCGTATGCAAACACACCGCAAAATGTAACTTTCACTTTTAACTTTCTTTTAACTGTGGACCTAGCAGTGTTTTAAATACTTAAACCACTCTAAGAATTCATGATTGCTTTAAACTACTCGACTTACCTGTTCCACCAGTGCCACTGTAGCCACCTAACGGCATTACTGCTCTTTATAAATTTCGTACTATTATTATTATTATTAGCTCAGAACGATACAGGTTCACATCACAAGAAGTCCATTCATAAATTATTACTGCACCCCTACCACCTTGTTATCTTCTTATGTTCCTAACAGCAGTACTACATGATATCACCCAGAGCCTCCACACATACAAAACAATTATGTTAATTCTAAAATTATGCATTATATCAGAAAATCCTCATCTGGACAAAAAATCAGCTCATTCATCATCTCCCACAGCCATTCATAACCCTTACTCTCTCCCAAAAATTTGTGTTATGTATGTTTACTTATAATGACAACTGCCTTAATATATATATTATAAGCTTATAATATTCATCAATTTAGCTTGTACCACTAGTGTGTGTTTTAACAAACTTTTTTACGTACTAAACTTACTTACAACCAATCAATGATTAAAGCATAACTTCTGGGGACCAAGGAACTGAAAAAAATACGGGGCTCCGGGCCACTATCCCTTATTGTGAGCTGTGTTGGACTGTCTAGACACTATAATGAAAACTTCAGTGGTGTCTGACATTTTCCGTCGCCGGTCAAGTCATGGCCATTAGAAAATAATCATGATCCCCATAGTACAGCACAACACGCATTTCCCCTACAATTACGGCTCTGTGAGGCCCATACACTTGCAATCAATTTGTGGGGGCCCAGCAACAGTGTTCCCCTTACCTTAACCATTGCTAACAATATGCTATGTCTGCAATGCAACAGAACAAAACATAGAAATGACCTTTCTCGGCTGGTCGGCGACGCCCACTAGACCGCCACCGTGCGACGCGTGTCGGTCGTTTTGATAACCTCTTCATAAAGTCTTCGTCTTCAGCCTCGTCACTGCCATCGCTGCTGACTGAGCTGGCAGAACTGGATTCGGGCGATGACAATAGTTTCACTTTTGGTTTAACGCGCTTCTGCTGCGCTGGACGGTGGCGACTGGCTGGCGGCTTTTTAGCGCTGGACATTTCGGTCGACGAGGACGAAGAACTCTGCAGTTCATAACATATCACACAATACCCAGTTACGCACCTGCAGTTTTGATAGTATACTGGACCCGTATGTGGGATAATAGGTTGCAGGATTATTACTATTATTATTAAAGTTATTCCGCACTAGACTCGAGACATTTCCGTTCACCGAGTCATATCCTGACATTCGGCTTATATGACATTTTTGTGTCTACATGCAGTCTATAGTGGCCTAGCAGTGTTTTAAATACTTAGGCCACTCTAAAAATTCATTATTAATTGATTGATTGATATTCACGGTCTGGCTTACTGCAGGCCAGACCGGCTGAGCATTAATCAGCCAAAAAAGTCCACCTCCTTGCAGCCACAATATAACCTCACTGTGCTGAAAGTGCCTGTAAACTTTACTGAAACCAAAAAATTATTAAAAACAACAGTGTACTGAGTGCAGAGGATAACTGGAAAATAACTACAAAAGTGTTTAACACTGCGAATGAAACAGAGATTTATTGAAGAGTTCGCACCGAACTGCTGGACGTGCTGTCCTTACGTTGCCGTTTCACAGACAAAAGTTGCTTGGGTGCAGTGGACGACCGCTGCAACGTGACATAACCACGCCAGCCACATTTCTGAATGTCAGCACATTTAATCGCTGTACATCCCACCGTCTATGTTCTACCATCAACAACACCCACACCTTCTCCGTTCTTAGAACCCGCACCAAACTGGCCGAGCGAGCCTTCTCAATTTCTAGTCCCACAGCTTGGAACTCTATTCCTCTGCATATATGACAACTCACCGAGACTGCTGTTTTTAAACGACAACTGAAATGTCACTTTTTAAATTGGGTTTAACGTCACACCCGACACATAACAGGTCATTTCAGGGACAATTTTCACATGAAATTATGGTCTGTTGAGATATAAGATACAATCTCACGATGAAAGGCCTATGATGATTAACAGCACAAAACTTCCACCTGCACACCGGTATGTTTACGTGTGCCTTCTGAATACATTCAGTCAGTACAATCAGGCTGAGTTCAAACACAAAACAAGACTTGAAATCCCAAAAAATACACATAAAAAATTCACATCATAAAAAAAAAAATTAAGGTGACCGTGAAGGTGATTATCTGAAGAGTTTTTGGGAGATATCTTTCAAAAGTAGACGTGAAATGTTTAGGAAAAAATCCTAACGAGTTACATGAATGTACAGATTGTCGTCTTTTTCCGAGTTCACCCTGTAGAAGCATGCAACGCCAACCCACCTTGAGCTTCTTCATGATCGGTTCATCGTCACTTTCATCGGAGGACTCGGCACTGCTGTCCGACGACCTCGACTTCGCCTGCACGACACAAACACTGCATGAGTGGGGAGCTTGCAAGCTGTTTATGAATAAACATAATAGTAGAAATAAGCAAATACGATATAACACATAAAGCAGTAACCTTACTTGACACGAGCGATAGCTCGGCTAATCACAGGGAACTAATTATATAACTGGGAATCGTGTACCGTAACGAAAATCAAGGAAATCAACGACTAAAAATATATACAATCAAAACTCAAACGTACTGACTTTTACAAAAATCAGTGTTTATCAACAGTCACCACTGATGTCTATCAAAGTTAGTTCACATTACACATTCAATAAGACATCACATTATCCATAACAACCGACCTCGTCCTTCTCCGATTCTTTTCGTTTTCGTTTCCGTGCAGCACTAGCCAATGAAGAGCTGTGCTGACCTTTCACCTCTTGTTTGTTACTGGGTGTTTTCTTCACACTGCTGCGAGGTTTGGCTTCCTAAAATGCACACACATTCAGCTCTGTATACATAACTGCCAATTAAGAGACCAAATGTCCTTATTTACAGAAATTAGCAAATATCTGGCATAACCGCAAATATGTGAAATTAAATCCAGCATGTAACAGACCAATTTACAAATTTATTCATACATAAAAAAATCATAGATATAGATGTTAAATCCTTCCATTTATCATGTGTAAAGTTGTAGTTGACATTGTGGTTCGTCAGTTATAATACTTAATATTAAAACCTCAACATGAAGCAATTGTTTAATTTATCATATAACCATACAAGTCTTCAAAATCTTTGCAAAATTAACTAAACAGAATATTTTACATGCAATAAATTTTAACACCTATATCTATAGTTGGCATATATAAATGAATTAGAAAATTGGTCTATTAGTGTGTGCTGTACCAATGCCACATATAAAACACAATAACACCAGGAGAAAGTTCGTAAAGTCACAACACTGCAAAAAATGTCAACATTAAAAACTGACAAAAAGCTGAAGACCTTCTTAGGCTTCAGAGGCAACTCCTCGTCTGAATCTGAGGGAGCAATTTCGGCTTCAACCTTCTCCGCTTCGGCATCTGGCACAGCTGCGGATGTATAAGCATCCTCCTACATCGTCATAAATATCAATAACACGTAAAATAAAACAACATGCCGATCAACTGCCAATCTCACTGAGATGATCACAGCTCGTAATGGTGTTTATTAAAAGCATGCACGGCAAACTGGTATGTGACAAACCGTGTCCCACAGGTACGGAAATATCAGCTATAGGTAAACTTGACTTCAGCTCGGCAAACATGCATTCGCTGTTGCCGGTCCAAGTTAATTGAACAGTCTCCAGTATAATAAAATTGAAACGCAAGACAAACTTGACATTCATTAGCTGCCACACATCAAAAGTACCCACCTGTTCCCAACTTCCTATAGTTACTGACAACCGACATCTACGGCTGAAGCATGTTTGAACATTGTCAGCAACAGAACACAGCAGACTTCAACTAGCTCACAAGTGTCATCATGCAATATAACAATTATTATTATTATTCTTCTTCTTATTATTATTTTAAAGATGTAGACATTACAGTTACACTGTCAAGAATAACATTACAGGAGCACTTAACAGAGTTAATAAAAACAAAATGAAACAAAGTGCAGCTGAGTAAGATGGTGTTAGCAACTGGGTTATTAACACACGGGTTACTAACACACAGGTTACTAAAGCAGCTTATCACACTCAACCCAAGATATACACAAGAAAATTAACAGTGAGGCAGTAAAGTCAACTTAAGCTGACCCTGCCACAGATTATGCTGCAAAACCAAGTTCAACATAAACAGAATGAAAAAACCATAAATGCAGAACTGACCAATCAGAATGTAATAATAATAACAATAAACTGATTTATAAAGTGCCATGAGGTCGTGACTTCAGAGGCGCTGACAGAAGTGGGTTGAGGTCAGATGTGTCAAATGCTACATGGAACAAGTTTTCAGCCAAGATTTGAAGGTTGCCAGAGAGTCACTGTTGGTGACGAGTAAAGGTAGCGAGTTCCAGACAAATGTAGTTGAGCATTGGAAGGCATATTTTGCAACTCGGCATTGGTGATACTTACATGTCCGAGAAACAGCACGTATCGGTTGTTTTCGAGTTCGTCCAAACCCTCGTTAAACCAACGACGTTTCTGCGGCTTTCCAAACTTCTCTTTAAACTTCTCGTACGGGTAGATGTCCTTTGGAGTGAGAAAGGCCCTGCACAGTTCGCCACTCTGTACGTCAAAGCACTATATTTCACAAGTTCACGTATTCTTGTATGGCACCCCAAATCCACCTACTTCTTAGATAAGCTGGGTGAGTCGTTGAATTCAGAGATGATGCTGCAATTGACAATGTCATCCTAGATAGGCAGAGTTACAAAGGAAAAGTGTGAAGACAAACTAATGTATGGGAGACAGAGCCTGTCACAGCTGCTATCAAACTGGCTTGCTCTAGCACCTATTATACAATCACTAATTTTTCTTGCCACCTTTGAGCTAAGATATGTAAACAGTCAGCCACGCAATAGTGAGAGCAGTGTAAATAGCATGATTGCAATGGCACGTACGTTTCATGAGTACCATAGAAAAATATTGGGAACTTTCCGCGAGGTATTGGCGATCCTTC
>Ga0056116_1000820_pt1 | contig 11271 bp, 11 predicted proteins | sample WorMetOlspDAHAB2_FD_67352 | JGI IMG/M metagenome (GOLD analysis project Ga0056116, IMG submission 67352) | Marine gutless worms symbiont microbial communities from Max Planck institute for Marine Microbiology, Germany - Olavius sp. DAHAB.2 ...
TTCTGCCTTACTTGGCAGCAGTGGACCCTCACTCCAGCTTGGAGCAGAGACCATCAAAGCCAGTGACCATGTGCGTTTGCTCGGAGTCACCATTTCTTCGGACCTCAGCCTAGATAAGCATCAGAAAGTGTGACATCCGTCCATTAGTCTGAGATGGCGCCTATGTTCCTCTGGCGAGACCCAGACGATCTCACATTGTCGACTCATACCCGTTGACAGAGCTGGATGGCTGTTTGTCCAGACTCCACTCTGCACATTATGATGCGGTGCAGTGGCTGGCAACCTTGGAAGGTGAATCCGGATACGAAAGAAGAAGACGAGTTTTTTTGCGGCCAAAAACTGCTTTAATATGGGGGTGCTCAAGTATAAACTACCCTGTCACAGACACTCCAGAACGTGCTGGGTGACGCGACGAACGACGACGCCGGAGACAACACGAACGAAGACTTTGCCGCGTTCTTTCGTGAAAAGGTTGAGTCAGTCTGCGCGAGTACCATGACCACACCACCAAATGACGTCCGTCACAGCTGACATCGACGCTTGAGTGTTGGACACCTGTCACCGCCGCCGAAGTGGAGAAGCTGATTGCGTCTGCACCATGTAAAACCTGTCAACTCGATCCAGTTCCAACATGGCTAATCAAGGTCATGAAGTCTCTGTTATCCCCGTTCGTTGCATTGATGTTCAACAAATCTCTGGCTTCCGGCCATTTTCCACAAGATTTCAAGAACGCCGTGGTTAAACCACTCCCGATGGCCTGGACACCAGCCAGATGAAAAATTACAGACCAGTTTCAAATTTGTCATTCATCTCCAAACTTTTGGAGAGAGTTGCACAGATTCGACTACAGGAATTTCTGGACAGTAACAACATGATGCCGGGGACACAGTCCATAGCACCGAGACAGCAGTTACCAAGGTGTACAGTGATCTTCTTCTGGCCGTTGACGACGGTGATGTCTCTGCACGGTGCCTACTCGACCTGACTGCTGCGTTTGACACCGTCGACCACGACCTTCTGGAGCGTCAGTTCGGTCTACGCGGCGTCGTCCTGCAATGGTTTCGCTCTTATCTCACTGGCAGAACATTTGAAGTCATCTACGCCGATAGCAATTAAGTCGTCCGTGGTGATCATCTGTTGCTCCGTGTCACAAGGTTCTGTCTTGGGTCCCCGTATAAGTTTATATTATATACGACGGACCTTGGAGACGCAATTGCAGCACATGATGTGAGACTCCACGCCTACGCCGATGACACTCAACTCTACCTAAAGTGTCACACGCAGGAATCTACGACAGTTGCTGATACACTCGAGGCGTGCATCACTGATGTGACTGCCTGGATAAATATGAACAGGCTCAAGCTTAATGCTGATAAAACAGATCTTCTCTGGGCTGGGTCCAAATACGGTTCTGCCTTACTTGGCAGCAGTGGACCCTCACTCCAGCTTGGAGCAGAGACCATCAAAGCCAGTGACCATATGCCTTTGCTCAGAGTCACCATTTCTTCGGACCTCAGCCTAGATAAGCACGTTTCTATTATATGTTCAACGTGCTTCTATTGGCTCCGTCAGATCTGCAGAATATGTCGATCACTCGACACAGACTCCGCAGCGACTCTTGTACACGCTCTCATTGCGTTTCGTGTCGACTACTGTAACACCGTGCTGGCTGAGGCGCCAAGGACCATCACCAACAGGTTTCAACAGGTGCTCAACGCGGCTGCCCGAGTGGTCAGTGGAACCCAGAAGTTCGATCGCGGCTTGTCCCAACTGCTTCACTCCGAGCTATATTTGGCTGGACATTCCACAACGTCACAGTTCACCGGTGTCTACAGAATAAAGCTCCTCAGTTGGCGGTGTGGCTCAGTGGTTAGGACGTCGGTCTGTAGCTGGCGGACTTTCCCTGATCTACGCCTGGTCCATGGTTGACGTGTGACCACTTTGTGGGTAAGGCGTCCGCTATGGGTCAACCAACTAGGCCAACTCAGCCTTCCATCCCCCCCGGGGTCGGTAAATGAGTAGCGATCCATGTAATTCCTTGGATCACGAGGGTTACGACCATTAAACGACAGATTAAGGCGGGGCATAGCTGTTAGCCGCAGGCCTGGGCCCGTGGGCGCGGGCCTAGCCTGCAGCCTGTAGACTGTACTCCTGCTCTGTCTGTGACGATAGCGTATTGGAAGATGATTGTTTCACAACAATACGCTATACAAAAACTCACGTTCACTTTCACTTTAGTACCTGATGGACATGCGTACATCGGACGTCTCAAGCCGCCAACGCCTTAGATCGGCCAACCGTCTCCAACACCATCGCAGCACGTTTGGTCGTCGGGCTTTCTCCGTCGCCGGTCCGATGGAATGGAACTCGCTTCCACACTCACTCCAGGACTCTGCTGGGACTACCGACGGCTTCAGATCGGCGCTGAAAACTAATCTTTTTGCGGCGCAAAGGGACGATTAGCGCATTAGAGGCACTGCGTGATGCGCTATACAAATCGACTACTACTACTATACCACTGCTACCCTTAATCGTCATCGTAGCCCCATAAAAGTCGTTAGACAATACGGGGTCAAAAATTGTTACGTGTGGTTTTGGCGGCCCCTTTTGCACATGTCACGTGATACTGTGCATGCGCAGTGTAGCCTTCACAGTGCGAAAGTGCTATTTTTCGCCTATAACATAACATAACGCCCTTAAAGTGACACAGTGAATAGGTAAATAGGGGTCAGGGATTTCAAAAATGTGGATCATTTTGACCCCTGTGACGTGACATCAAGTGACATGGCGCATGTGCGATGACCATTCCATGTGATGGAATGTGATCACACTGAGTCGTCCATAACTCAGGAAAGGTTTATCGTAGGATATTCAAAATAGGTATGTGCATTGGATGTATGAAGCTTAATATATGAGACCCGTCAAGGTCAAAAGACCAAAGGTCAAGGTCACAAGGCCACATGAAAGTTGAGCACAAAAAAACCATAAAATATATGCTGCAAACGTCATCCAATAGTGGAAATATTCACGTCTTATAGGAAATTGAGGTCGCCAGATCGAACGGTGAGGTTAGATTTTTGACCGGAAGCTCTAAAATAGCCGTTTATGCACATGCGCAGTGAAAGTGTGTCTGTTAACTGCCAACCACATCGCTGAACACGATGGTGACGGCAGTTTGTAGACCAGGTGCTTCCACACATGCACACAAAAGAAATCAACAAATCACTGGGAAATGTATTTCAATAGAAGAGTTATTCCCCTATTATAGGAAATAGGGTCGCCGGAGCGAGTGGCGGGGTCAGTTTTGACCAGAACTTCTAAATAGCCGTTTATGCGCATTCGCAGTGAAAATGTCGCTAAATGTCGTCAAACACGGTGCCGTATGTCCACAACTTCATTTCCTTTATAGCATATTGCGTCGCTGAACAAGCTGATTAAGCTGTTTTTATAGGGAGTAAAATTAACTATAATTAACGCTATTTCAACTCACATAGCACGTACAAAATCACCAAAACGTTTGCAAATGCAGTCAAGTGATGGAAGTCCTACCCGAGTTCAAGCGCATGACTCAAAAGGCTTACATAGACTCTCAAAATTAAGAGTGTAAAACAGCCTGTAATGGCGACACGGCCTACATCACACAACTAAAACAGCAAAAATCAAAAAGGTGCTATTACTTACAAGCACGTTAACACTATGGCGATTTGCTGCCAAAGTAACAGCACCTTTTTTGATTTTTGCTGTTTTAGTTGTGTGGCGTAGGTCGTGTCGCCATTACAGGCTGTTTTAAACTTTAAGTTTTTTTTTACATTTATACTAATTATCAACTATACAACTATGTGTTCATGGAGTCTCGATAATTTTTGAACTCGGTAAAAAATGCTAACCTTGAAATATACAATGTCTTAAAGCTTCATTTTCAACATCCAGCTTCTTAATAAGTTCTTTAGCCTCCATTAACTCCTGATCCTTCCCCTCCAATGCTGCATGAAACTCTTGCTTTGCAGTCGCTACAGCCAGTGACTTGTCCACCTCAAGTTCTTCAATAAGTTTCTTGGCATCCTTCAGCTGACTCTGATATTTGCCAGTGAACTCAGAATGCTGTGACTAACAACAGCGACAAACATACAACTTTCATATTAATTGCTTTTCTGCAGTGCAAATGTTTTTCCACAAGCAAACGTTTCACACCTCATAATAATGTAATTAATAAAAAATGCACTCGTTTCATTATGCAATAAATTGATTCATTGATTGATTGGGGTTTAACATCACTTTCAGCACAATAAGGCTATATCGTGCCTATAAAAATTATAGTTTAGTTAAAAGTTTGAAAATATTACGTTTTGGAGAATGCAATAATATGTGCGAAGGTTGACAGTTAGGGAAGTATTCTTTCCGATGAGTGAGTGAGTATAGTTTAACGCCCCCACCCGACACAGTACAGGTCATCTCGGAGGCGGAAATTGTTTCCGATTATGTTCATACATGTATTTGGTGCAAGTACATAAAACGTGCTCGATTGTTAGAACGCATTTACAGTGTTCACGCGTAGGGACTGGATCTTGTTAAGAAGATAACTGTGTGTTAAAATGGGAGTGCCCAAACAGAAGCCTATATTTAGAGCAGTTTGTTCTCTTCTAGATAATGTATTAGGTAACGAAGGAAGCATACGTTTGGATATATTTTGTACAGTTTATTATTACGACATAAATTCCAACGAGATCCCCATTTATTGTGAATGACTGTGCAGACATTGGCAAAAAAGTCAGTGGCTGGGATAGGAATATTAGTAATAAGAGATAGAGGAGTTCTTGCTAGAAGGTCAACTTCAGTATTTCCAACGATGCCTACATGGCTTGGAATCCAAAGGTGATGTCAAAATTACGATTGTATAAATCACTGTGCAACAATAGAATATCTAATATTAGTGGGGAGGACATTATGGCAATAAAAATGCCATATGTTGACCAAACTTTGAATAAAAAATCCAGCTTAAACAATTTGCAAAACATTTAACTAAAGGCTGTCTACTACATCCAATTGTTATTATCACTGTTCTTTGGGTAAACAAAACCCAAAGACTCAGCATGTAAACAGTATCATTTTACTAACGTCTGCCATAATTTCAATAATGAAAAATAAACAGGCTGAACAAAACCAGCAAATATCGCAACAGTACAATGTGTGTTAAAGCTCAAGTGTTTGCCGCCTTCAGTTGATAACTTGATATACAAAAGCAATGAAGTTTGCACCACTCATCAACAGCCTCTCGTATAACACTGCACTGTGGATCATGTTACCTCAATCGCTGATTTGGGGCAATGAAATATTCCTTAAATTTTTTTGCAGTTTTCTCAGCAATTGCTTGAAATTTGAAAGCGAAATTTTACCTGCATAATCATCCTATGCGCACATAACAGACCACATAACTAACATAACATACAACAGGGGCGATCTAGGAATTTGCGTAAGGGGGCTGGTCCCTCCATTCCCTTCCTCTCCCCTTCTCGTCTCCCTTTTCTCTCTCCCTCCCCTCCCCTTCCCCCTTAAAAGTAGGGCCCCTTAAACCAGCTAGGGGGTCTGGGGAGCGCTGTAAGCTCCCCCAGCCCTGGCCGAAAACGAATTTGGTGCACTCTAAAGCTGTCAGAAAAACACTGGTGGCAATCATTTAGAATTAGACCCCAGAACCAGTCGTTAAAGCCTTAGCAATTTGGAGCACTAACAACTGACTTAGACACTTTAACCGCTCAGTCGTTAAGCTAGCAACTGGTTGGATCGCCAAGTTATAAAACTGACTTAGCGGTTTGGACCGTTACAAATTTTAATATAGGCTTAACTTTATTTTTTACATAAATATTTTTTGTTACTGCTTAAATTTTTCAACTTAAAAAACTGTTTTTATCTTCTTTGGCCTAGCATTATTATTGTAACTCAGCGAGCACCACGTTGGTCTTGCATTTTGGTTTTTGTGTTACAGTACTTTTATTACTGAAAATACGCATTGAACAGTCTGTCGAAAGCTATCCGACTCCGAGACGCACCGTCACTGCTGGTATTTCACCGAGATCTGAAGACTTTTCTGTTTCGGTCATGGCTTGACCGGCAGTAGACACTGCAGCTGACACTGACCGTTCCCGTTCTCGGTAAAATAGCCGATTTTTCGAAAACCGGAAGTAGAAATACGGCGGAAACGTGCGCAATCAATTTTTCGTACCCAACGTCCTATTCGACTTCTATGTTAGAGGGTCTATGGGCACTCCTTCTTTCCTTTCTAAGACGTGAACGTTGGAATGCAAGTTTGATCATCCATGTAACAAAAATTGTACATATTAACTGCGTAATTTTTCGTCAACAAAGTCGGATGTAGAAGTTCTACGAACTCTGAAAATTTCATGAAAATTGGTAGGATACGTTTCGAGAAAAACGCTGGCGAATATCACGAAAAGTTGCCTCGGTGACGCTAAAAATAGCAGATTTATCGAAAACCAGAAATATGGCAGAAACATGCGCAATCAATTTTTCGTGCCCTCCTTCCTATTCGACTTCTTCAGTGTCAGGTGGTCCAAGGGCACTCCTTCGCACTGTTCTAATATGGGAACGTTTGGACTTTTGGTTTTGCGAAAGTTTGATCGCCTGCGTAACAAAAGTGTAAAACTTCACTGCCTAATTTTCGTTAATAAGGTCGGATTTTGACGTTCTACATATGCTGAAAATTTAATGAAAATCGGTTGGTAACATTTCGAGAAAACTGTAGTGAATATCGCAAAAGGTTGCCTCAGCGATGCTAAAAATAGCCAATTTCTAGAAAACCGGAAGTAGAAATATGGCAGAACATGCGCAATCAATTTTTCGTATTTGACTTCCTATTCGACTTCTATAGCGTTAGATGGTCTACGGCAACTCCTGCCTGTTCTAAGTTGGGTACGATGGGAATGAAAATAGCTGCCGACATGAGTCAGAACAGCTGCAATAGCTGGCTGCAATACACAGTGACGGCCGTCAACATCTTGAATTTTGGTCAGATGACATTTTTTGTCAAGCGATCCATTTCCAGATGACACTTGTATTACACCGCAAAATTTGAGAAAAATTAGTCAAAAGTGTAGTAAGTTGCGGCTGTTTTTCCTAAATGCAAGATGCGCCGCCATCTTGTTTTTGTAAAAGCAGAGATATGGTCATACTTTGTCCTTAATGGGGCCATTTTGCATCAACATACCAAATTTGATAAGAATCCATCCATCTACGGAGGAGAAATTGCACTTTGATAAAATCCAAAATGACGATCGCCTCAATCGTGCATATGATCCATTTCTGGGTGGCAGTTTGTACCCTCTTGTAAAATGTAAGCTATATCCATCAATCTTAAGCAAAGTTATGGCCATTTTTTTCCAAAATCCAAGATGGCGACCGTCCGCCATTTTCAGATTATAATGACGTCATACTGAGACGTTTGCATTGACATGCATGTGTCAAAATTTAATTTGACTATGACTATTCTCGTCAGTTTTGAAGATATTCATATTTTAATTTTTACACAAAATGGCTTAAAACAGCCTAACGTTTTAGAAGTTTAGGGGAATTTGGCCCCCTAAATGTGGTCGTCAATGTGCGAACCCCCAAAAGTCACATCCTTGCCTGATTCAGCGTGATTTGAACCACTGCAGACAGGCACTTCAGTAGGCGAGCCAGTAAAAATATTTTTTTTAAATACTATATTATTGTGCGCCCAAAAGTTGACCAGAGAGCCAGCCAACTTTGACACACATAGGAATAACTAAAACAGAGAAAAATACAACTTATATTTAACATACTTGCTAACATGCTGTCTTACGACCCATTTGAAATTGACAGGGAGGATTAGAGTGACAATGAATTGCTGCAGAGACACTTTACAAAAAGTCAGTCACGTGGACCATGTGACCATGTGAAAAGTTATCTCGTCAAATGGCACCAAAATGTCGATCATTGCTCTGAGTCTCTGACAGAAGGTAGGAGTAAGTTCCATGCCTTCGCTGCAGCAACCGGGAGTGCCCCATCCCACAGGGTGCTGCTGCAATTTGTCGACGTAATCATCAGTTTCAACGTCAACGCATCTCGAATGCAATGGCAGCCGCAAGGTTGGCGGCATGGCTGAGTGGTTAGAAAGTCGGTCTTTGGCTGGCGGACTTTCCCTGATCTACGGCTGATCTACGGTTGACATGCGACAACTTTGTGGGTAAAGTGTCCACTATAGGTCAACCAACCACGCCAACTCAGCCTTCCATCCCAAAGTCGAGCGCGTCGAGCGAGTCGAGCCGTGCTGTTCGACAATGTCGACACAGCCAAAATGCATAGGCTCGACACATCGAACGTGTCGAGTCGAGCCGAGCCAAGTGGAATTTGGGCTTAAACGAGTAGTAAATCCACGTAATTACATGGATTACGGAGGTGGAGACCATTAAACGGCAGACCTGGGCTCCGTGTGGCTGGGTGGCCGCAAGGTCCAAAGTCCCGTGTGTGCGGGGCTTAGTCTACGGCCTATAGGCTGCACGCCCGCTCTGTCTGTGTCACAAAGCGCCACTGCAGCTGCAGTTTGTGGCGCTATATAAGTGATGGGCTTTAATCTATAACCTTTTAAGGTTCTGCATTAGATGACAGATGACATTGTTATGATAATGTTCGTTTGTTGACTAAGTTTACGTTCTTGTTTTTAGTTACTCTGCTTAGGTCTATTTTTATCGCTGGACGATGGTAACACGTCAGCTGATCATTCTCCAGTCTGATGTCGTACCGACCTGTAAAAAAAAACTTTCTGGAGAGACGTTGTGCAGCCAGCTATGTGTCAAACTCCATCTAAGAGACGAACGGACGGACGAAGAGACTCGTCTCTTCGTCCGTCCTCTCTTCGTCCGTCCGTTCGTTCATCTCTTTGTCCGTTGAGTCTGTCACCGGCGTCCATCCTATGGGGAACAAACCGCGACGCTTCATAGAAATTTAAAGGGGAGATAAAAAAAATCCAGGATCAACCAATAAATACACGAAATTTGGTCAGTTGATTATCACGAAAATCATTAAAATTATTGCCACCAGATGTCACATTTTAAGGCTATAATGCACCAAATTCTATTCCCGGCGTCTGTCCGTCCATCCGTCTGTCCGTCCGTCTCTTAGATGGAGTTTGACACTATTGCAGCTGTCTTGACTCATGTCAGCAGCTGAATCCCTGTCTGTCTTTTCTTTTCGTTTCAGTTATTGTATATTAACTAATAATTGCATACCGCCGCTTTGTTGTTTTTTAGATATTGCATAAATGTTATCGTTGTTGTTGCTGTTGTTGGCTGTCGGGGGTGACTGATTCCTCAGCCAGTGTGTGTGTATCGGCACACGGCCGAGGTGTCAGCATTATGCATGTGCATATGCATGTGTTGTAAGCAGTCTTTGTCCAGTTTATTTTAGTTCGCCTGCCACACTGCGCCTCCCATCCACAACACTGGCCATCACGTCTGAACCGACCCATACACTTTACATAATGTAAGCTATTTTATACGCTAATAAGACTGTTATGTGCGCATATTATGACAAAATTGGTGAGAAAGCTGCAAAAAATCTTAGACCTGGTATATACCAAAAACATGGCCTTGCAGACAAAAAATTTATACACGCAGTATTTAAATAATGTAAGCCAGATTAGCAAAGAGTGTTATCAAGTTTGTTCAATGTTTGGAAAGTTCTTGCAAAACAAAACGGAGCACTTTTTATGGATCACAGTGTAAGAAACAAAAGTGATTAAAGAGTCCGATAATGATGAAAAGTTACTTCACAGGCATTACAAAAAGTTGGTTTTGAAATGGCTGAAAAGACGATTCTTCGGACGACTAGAAACTTGCAGGCACGTTGCGGACGTGACATGGCGTGGTAGAGTGTAGTTCGTTTCAGACACAGTCAGTAGCGACTGGCAAAGCTCGGTTGCCGACAGTTAGCAACCACATGTCGAATGATCAGTGAAGATGACATTAAGTGAAGACATCTTCAAACCTTGACGTCCGAGAACCAGAGGATGGCGAGAACAGTGAGTTTGTACTGGATTCTCTCTGGAGTCTTCAGCCACTTCACTTTTCATGGAGAAGTGCTAAGACTGAGTAGTACTTCGATGACAAAAACACCAACAAGGCAGCAGAATTCATCAATGACGAGCCATTTAAGCAGATATGACAGAATGCGTGACAATGTGGTGTTGCCGTAGTCTAGCCGTGACACGGACCAAGGACACCAATAGGCGTAACTACTGCAGAACAGAACGTGAAACTGATCGGCGAATGATTGGGCACTAACAAAAATGGTCTTTGTTACGTGCGCCGTCATGGAGATGTCGCCGTCGACAAAGATTGTAATGGAGCAAGAGCTAGGGGTCATTTAATAGTAGTCAGTGATGGGATGCTTGGTTGGCAACCCTTGGACTCTATGAAATTGCTGCTCTTAAGTGTACCTAGTGGTGGACAAGGTTACAGGTCAAGGTCAAAGGTCAAATGAGTGCATTTTTGGAAAAAATATTAAGAAAATGTTCCTTTTCAGCCTTTATATCAAATATGTGTGAGATACAGTCAAATTGATGACAAGCAAATGAAGAAACTGACTGTTTGATTTTTGCTTTTTATTAAGGAAATCAATGGCAATCTGGTCATTAAAATGACTGTAACTCCGTTACTGTTCAATTTTCTGAAAATTAGGTGAAATTAACAGTGTCTGTAATCCAGCCGCCTTTAATTTGATCTAAGGGGAATGGAATGCATGGTACAATTGTATCGGTGACAAATAAATAAAGGAATCAATTTACTGTTTTTCTTTTTATTGAGGAAATCAATGGCAGACTGGACAATAAAATGACTGTAACTGTTTGTCTTTTTGACTGTAACTCCGTTATTGTTCGATTTTCAGAAAATTATATATATATCGCACAAACACAGCTCTTGGACAATAATGATTGTGAGAAATTAGGTCGTGCATAGAATATTTAATCTTAAATAGTACATGTAATATTGTATTACTTTTGACACCTTAAGTTGAGGAAAAAATCTAATCTCGTTGGCAAGCTTTAACACAGTTTAATATTATTTACTGATAATTCAGTAGGGCTTACTACTTTTGGGCCACCCTGTACGAGCACGTCAATCTGTTATTTTTGTTTTCACAGTCAAGTATATTCATTTCTAATGCTAGGCAGTTTGAAGCTTGCCAACGAGATTAGATTTTTTCCTCAACTTAAGGTGTCAAAAGTAATACAATATTACA
>Ga0056116_1000822_pt1 | contig 11270 bp, 6 predicted proteins | sample WorMetOlspDAHAB2_FD_67352 | JGI IMG/M metagenome (GOLD analysis project Ga0056116, IMG submission 67352) | Marine gutless worms symbiont microbial communities from Max Planck institute for Marine Microbiology, Germany - Olavius sp. DAHAB.2 ...
TTATACAGCTTCGTTCGAAACAAGAACATACTCTAAGAGTGAAGCACTTTATTCCACCTGAGGTAAACGACACGACGGACTTTGCATCAATCGATGCATTTCATTTCACGTTCTGTTAAACATTACAAACGTCTAACGTGTCGTCGCTTTTGTATAGCTTTTAGAAGTAATTTGTTAATTTTTCGAACTAATAAATCGATACAAACGGACGTGGTATGGTAAATTTAGCATTACATAAACATGTAACACATGCGTAAATGCTCTTGAATTGTCTCGTCTTTGTCTGCGATGTAGACGTACGACCCTGAGCTGTATGTTCTGGAGTCGACGCTGGACACACTAAAGAGTCTGCCAAGCGTCGACTCGTCTCTGAGCAGCAGTCTCTGTGCGTCCTGCAACAACTTTTACACGCGGTCCAAGCTGCCGCCGATCGCTGGATCATACCCTCAAACAGGTGTGTGACATTGAATGAGGTCAAGTTCCGCTAAGTCATTTTGCTAAGACAAAAGTCTAATGCAATTGTCTATAATTTTTTTCCGTATTCCAAGCCTACTGAATTGCGGTTGTATAACTTCTAACAACGTAGGCTTATGTATGTGATGACGACGATGACCAAAAAAGCAAGGAAGAAGAAGAGACTTTTCTTTCAGTCAGTGTTAATGTTGCTATGTGTGATGACGACTGCTGAATTGTGTGACACAGGAAGATCACCGTCGCTGGATCGTTCCAGCCCAGACATTGCTCCGCCACCCGCTAAGCGACAGCAGATCAACCCCGCTGCTGGCGGTGGTGCCACGGGAGTCTCACGCAACCAGCGAACGTCTCGCGGTGGCCCGGCTTCCAGCGGGTCGTGGCCGCCACCGACGACCACTGGCAACGACACTCTGCCGTCCAAGTTCACCCAGACCGACTTCCCCGACCCGTCCACTCTGGCTGAGTCGCTGCCGATGCTAATCGAGTTGAAAGGCGACCTTCGCGCGTTAGTTGTTTGCTGACTGTTAAGCCGAATCTGTTTTATAAGGCTATAAAACTCGTGCGTACAAGTCTTAAAACTAATATTTAAAATATGAAATCAATTTTAAAATAAGCTGAAGGTATAAAACATCAGAACAAGCAAAAGCTCGGACTCGGACAGAAATCAGTGCTTCAAATTAACGCTGTTTGCACACATATAAAGATAGGGGCCTATAGATAATATAGCACACGTGAAATTCTTCCACAACTAGGGGGAATAACTCCGAATAACTCATATGAATCACCTAGCTTTGAATCGAAATATATTCTGCCCGCCTTTATAAATGGCGTTTGTGGAAATATAGCGCGGTAAGCCGGAAGCATTTAATGGGCATTTTATTAACGGAAACGAATTAATTGGTTGGTCCAAATCCAACGGCAAGAGTGCTCTCCTGTGCTGGCCATGTCTCGGGGCGGGACCCTTATGCCCCCAGCCTTTCTTTGCTCCTGCATTCAGTAAGTTGATGAGAGGCCTATTTAATCCATTCTCTCGACCGATTTGCGTGCTTATTGTCTACACCATTTTGTTCTTTTGTGCCTAACATGGGAGCTTTCGACTCTACATGTAATTTAAAGACCGGTATTTTGTACATTTTGCTATTATTTTCTTATTTAAAATACATGGGGCTAGCTGCGTGTGGATGTGTGCGAGTAGGCCTAATACGTCTTGTCATAATGGGATCTATCACGGCTGAAGATTTTCAAAGGCATCAATATTTGTCACTACGGTATAATAATTGTGAAAGTGCATATTTATAGCAAGTTATAACGTTGACGCTCTGCCGTTGCGACTCGATCACGTTATACTGTGATATTTTGTTGACAGAGGTCATCAGGACAGTGAGAACGAGAAGAGTTCAGTCGATGCGGAGAGAAAGCGCAACAAAAACGGAAGGACGCAGCGTCAGAAAGTGAGAAACAAACAGCCGACGAATCAGACAAGAAGAGACGCTGAGGTCGAAAAGGGAATGGAAGAGGCGATGAAGGCGAGTGATGATGAGCGCCGTCAGCGAAAGAACAGACCACAACAACATCAGCAGCAGGAGAATGCGGAGACAGAACGCAGTCAACCGTCGGGACCGGAGATGATGGAAGTGCAGGACGAGGGTGAGGAGGGAAGATATGAGGAAGTGAAAGAAGCAGAGCAACCGGAAAAAGAGCAGAAAACGCAGGAGAAGAAGGCCGAAGGACCGAAGCGCCAGGCGGCGGAATCGAGACGCCAGGGAGAGCCGAGGACGAGAAACGAAACTGCGCGTCATAAGGAAACTGAGAACAAGAGGAATGAAGAACGTCAGAAAATGGCGGAAGACAAGAAACGGGTATTGCACGAGAGGCTGGAAAAGCAGAAAGCAGAAAAGGTAGTCTATGTCCACATGATAATGGCTCGCTTAAAATGACATTTATAACACCGTTGCAGTCTTTTATCATACATCAAACACTATATCTGTTGCAGTGTGTTCTTCTGCTGATAGCTAGATTTTTGTTATCCCTGTAAGCCTATTTCAGGGTAAAAATTATCTTCAATGTAAGGGGCGAGCGATAGCGAGCGTTGACAATTTTTTTCACTCGACCCCCCAAACCTTCCCATCTGGCCCCTTTGTGAAAGTACACCAACTGCTGAAAACATGAGTAAAGTGTTAGTTTAAAGTGAGAGTCTGCTGCTTTTTAATTGTATGGGCACATGCAAGGTCCAAGGGGTCGATACTCGACCCTCAGCTTTTTGACCAGCGTTTCCAGTATAGGTCCCTTGTTTCCCAAACCTCCCCCCAGATAATTTTATCCTGGCCTATTACTTATGCGCAATATGTATCAATCATGACGATCGACGATCGAGTTAACTCATTATATGATACGTGTACACTGTTCTTTTGTGTGTGTTTTGCAGTTGAACAGAAAGCGAGAAGCTGAAAGTAAGTCTAAACATGGCTATGCACACGAGTAATTAAACATTCTTAGCTGTAGGCATCATTTTAGTTTACGATAGATAACTTAATTAGTTCAAATTGGTTATAAGTTCAGAACAATTGGTGCAATGAATGTCAATAATTACAAAAAAGGATAGGCGGGGCGGGGCCTATAGGTATTCTCGTTGTATATTACATCTGTACGGAGCAAGACAATTCTGAAATGCATTAGTTCACAAAATAGACCTGCGTATTTTTTATTTTCTTTATTAATATTAACTTTTCATTATTAAAACATTTCTTGTGTTGGGTGTGTTTCTGTTTCTTATTGTATAATTAAGTTTACACAGACCTAATAAAAACACGTTTCTTACATGTATTTTTAACCTGTAGCCTACAACCACAACCGTGCAGGTATGCGCAACAGTGTTGCCGTTATCTAAAAAAATTAGGCTTTTGTTCGGGGTATTTTTACCATACTATACAAAGTGCTGGGGAATTTTCCCACCAGCCCGTCTACTTGCCCCACTAGCCCTTTGGTAACTGCTACAGCCCCACCAGTGTTTTGCCCTTTTCAGTTTAAGGTAGTCAGTATACAAATGTGCTAGATCTGAGGCTTTTAACATAAAAATTGATGTTCAATAGTATATACATTTTGCATGGTTATAGGGGGGGGGGATCTGGACGCCGGAGTGCCCCTTGTGACCCCACGACCGTGCCTTTTTAGCCTGATGTCCCCATCAGTCACATTATATCTTCAAAAAACACCTGCTTTCATTGGCTTGGTTGATTATGAACTTGCATTGAACTATACTAACAGACGGAACTTTAATCAGCCCAACTACTTCCAATCAACAACGAAGTTGGTTACGCTAATGAAACTGATGACTGATTGCATGCACAGAGGCGGCACTGCAGAAACAGATCGACAGTCTGAAAATTCAGAGACTTCAAGCCGAACAGCAGAGGGACGAACTGATGCAGCGTGCGCAGCAATTACAAAACAAGACGCACGAAATGACTATCACCGGTAGGCTACGAGTTAACGATATTTAGAGCTGTTAACAATGTAATGCAGGAAGAATTAGTGCTCCCAGGCACAGTAATAATAAGACGAAGAAGACAATTTATAACGCGCAGTAACATGGCTAGAGTCACAAGAACGCCGTATAATGTTCGCTGCTCGTACTCTGGAAAGAGTCAGTGAAGTAGGAACGTGACGTCGTTAGTATGTTTTTGAAAATTTACGTGCTGTTCATTAGTTGGTATTGAAAATTTACAGTAAGTTACGAACTTACAGTACAGTAACAGTAAGAAAAGTTACATAAACTAGGCCGTAAGTAGCTGGCCTAAGGATTATCTGTAGTTAAAAAGTTGTTATTAAAAAGTAAGTTGAAAATATTACTTGTTGGGAATTGCATATTTCGAGATAGCTGAGAGGTAGAGAGCAAGATAAAAACAAAGAGCACAGGAAAAGAAACAACTAAATACAACACAACAAACCAAAACTAAAAAATCTACTGGAATTTGTTGCCTCTTACAACAGTTGGTCAAGAAATGAGGTGCACTTATTTTTACCAATCCCGAACACCCAGGAATTTTTCGAACTGCACAATCTCTCCCTTCTCCTTCCCTTCCTCTCCTCCCTGCCTTCTTTTTCTCATTCCTGGGGGTGGTTAGGACGTCGGTCTTTGGCTGGTGGACTTTCCCTAACCTATGCCCAATCTTTGGTTGACAGGTAACCACTTTGTGGGTAAATTGTTCCTATGGGTCAACTAACCAGGCGAACTCAGCCTTCCATCTCTCCAGGATCGGTACATGAGTACTAATCCATGTGATTACAAGGATTACTTGGGTGGAGACCATCAAACGGCAGACCAGGGCTGCATTATGGTTGTTTTGTTACAGGTCAAACCGTGGGTGTGGGTTTTGACTGCAGCCTATAGGCTGTACGCCCGCTCTGTCTGTGACACAAAAGCACCACTGCAGCTGCAGTATGCGGCTTGTAGTTGTACAGGTTATAGAGACAAGTGTTATGTGCCTTTGTTCCTCCCCTCCCCTTAGAAGAAGGCGTTCTTAAATCCAGAATCCAGCTAGGAAGTCTAGGGGAGGGAGTTCTGTAAGCTCCCTATGGGCCTGGTGCACTCTAGCGTAAATTTGACATCTGGTGATAGGAATGTTAATGATTTTTCTGAAAATTAACTAACCATATATGTTTTGGAGGACTGCACAATTTTGCACCTGAGACTGCACATTCTGCTTCCTGGACTGCAAAAAAAAATTGTCGGACAGGACTGCATGGTTAAAATATGCCCTGTGAGCACCACATTGGGTCATAGGCACAGTAAATTCAAAAGCCACATGTTACTAATATAGGAGAAACATTATCTAGAGAACATTCGGGTTGCTTTACTTCAAGCTTGCTGGTTTTTCTCCCTAAATTTTAGACAGTGCACTGTATAAACTTGGTATTGACTCTGCAAGCATAGTTCAGTGCAGAGTTAACTTAAGGCAAAGCAAAGCCACATACTCAGTACTTATTACCCTGAATTGTCCAATACAGCAACACATCGGAGTGATAGCAGACTATCACAGTCCATATTAGTTGTGAATTCGGTCAACATCAGTAACAACACAAAACAACCAATTGATACATTTCTATGACAACTACATGCAGTCACAGGACTAGACTACAACTAACAATAACTTTCCACATCATCAGTTGTTATGGCTTGGAGAAAAGATGCTCATTTCCATTTATCCTTGATTTTCTACTCGACTGAATAACACACGAAGTATAAGGCACCGTGATCCGGTTAATCACAATATGCCAGTTTTCAACAAGAGCTTATTTTAACACGACAAACTGAGTCTGAGACAGAGCATTCAGCGATGCATAATAATGCATGAAATATAGTATAGTTAACGTCTACAGGCAATAAGATCAGTTGCGCTTCTTTGTGCTGAGTGCTCTATCACGCCTCTCAGCAGTAGTCTGGTATGGCAAACATTTCATATGGAACGTTGGACACTGAACGTCAACGCTGGCGCCCGTATCTAAGTTGATCATCGTGAAGTAGCCTCGCATGTTGCCATACGTCGTCTGGAAATGAGTGCTGCTAATCCACGTGTGACTTGAACCAGGACGCATCACCGGATACTCTCCGACAACTCCAGGTCCTTCCACCTTCTCCTCTCTGCCATCCTCATCCGTGATGGTCCAACTTCGGGTGGACAGCTGACATGAGTCCTGTGTCGGTGCTGCTGGATCCATCGACATTGTGATGCGGTATGCGTGGCTGAAGTGTGGGGGAGCAATGCTACTCGCTGGCTGAACAAACGCTGTGGCGACGCTCACCCGAATACCGTTGGTCTCTGCTACCGTGCCTGGCTCATGGTAAAACCGGTAAATGTGCCCATCAACGACAGGAAATACATTATCTGCAAGCTGCTGGGCGAATGAAGTGAACCATGTCAGAAAACTATCACCAGTGATGAACTCTCCATGCTTGTTCATATGATCATTCATGTGCTCATCAGCACAGTACTGATAGTATATTTGGCCAGGAATGGAACCACCTTGATCCGTCAATGACATCACCTCCTGACCAACCTCCTCATTGTTGTCAGCAAGAACCCACGACGACAGTGATATGCAACATCGGTCGTCGTCCAAGCTCTGAGGTGCCGGAAATCTTAAGAACTGAGTGAGTTTATAACCACCGAACTCAATTGTTCCCAGAAGCCCGGGAGGCGCAACTCCGGGATAGAAGTTTCGGCCGTTGAAAAGTCGGCAGGAGCAGCGGTAGTCGTTCGGCAATGACGCATGAAGCTGTTGCTCTATGGCAGCGAGCATCGACTCAGATAACCCTCCAGCTATGCTGTTCCAAATTGCAGGACAATTTTTCTCCGTGAAAGACTGGATCTGATCCCATGCCTTGCGAATAGGGCGGTAGACATTAATGTATCGGCCGAAATCCTTGTACCACTCAATAAAACAATCTTTCCACGACGTTTGTTCACAATTCTGAACATCCCAGTAGACTTGACACTGCCTTCTCCAAAGCGGCTCATAGCCTGCAAGTCTGTACAGACGACGGCAGACTTGTGCAAAGGCAACCAAATCGGAATATTTCAAATAAGACAAAATGTGCAAAAGTGGATGATCAGGAAGTGACTGTAACGTAGATATTTCATTCATAATCACAAAAAAACAGCTGATAAACAAGTAACATAGAATATGAATGTTTGTTGACAAAGAATATCTCTCATAACAAGATCGCCGTGAGTCGTGAGTGGCTGAGTGCTAAATTGCTGTTGTTAATGTTTAACCACCGTGGTTTTACAGAATGTAGCAACTGACAGATTGCTAATTTTTGGTCATTAAAAATCGGAGGCCGTAGACTGGAGCCTCCTTAGCCCAGTGCTTAATCTAGAACCGTTTTAGTAACCAACATTCTATGGCTTGGTCGTGTAATGCTGAGTGTAGGACGTGACACATGGAAGAAGAAGTACTTTGACGAGAAGCGCAAAACTGTGCCGCTGGAAGATGAATACGGGAAACTCAAAAGCGAACTAAATGCTGCCAACAAGAAGATCGTGACGCAGTTGGAAAAGGCGCACGACGGACAACAGTCATCAGCTGGGCAACCTTCTCAACAGGCGAGTTTCATAGGGTTTGGTGAGTGAGTAGAGTTAACGCCCCACGTCATTTCGGAGGCATAGATTATTGCTATAAACAACTCTGTCGACAGTTGTAGCAGGGTATGAAAGTGAAACCCTTGAAATTTGCGAGAGGCATTGGCAGGATTGATCCAATTTCGTAAAATGAGGTTTGGAGTCGTATTGCCCCAATTACGTGCATGGCATTTATAATTATTTTTGTCGTTGTCAGAACAACCTGCGAATACAGTCGGTGAGACTACAGAGTGAAATAGAGTCAATACAGCGTCGTATCGCGAGCGTCAACATGAAACTCACTGCTGAGATGAAGGTATGGCTTCACTGCTCATCAGCTAGCTGCTAATTGTTCATCCATTGCACATTATATGAAGTGTCCCCGCATATTTTGTCCCCCAAAAAGCAATCCACTAAAATACTGAGTATAATGGATAAATCGTATTAAAGTCTGTCAGTAAAGCTAGATTTTTTTCGTCGTATTTGAGCGTCAAGAGCACAAAAATGTTGTAAATAAGTATAGGCCTATACGTGCCGTACTACACGTGCAACGACATGGGCTTGAAGCTGCAGTATGATTTAATTAAGGTGATATGATAAAATCTAATTTAAGAGCCGTCAATGATAAATAGTGGAATAAAAATGTGTACGTTAAATTTTCTATAAATGATGCCCTCGTGGAGTGGAATAATAGCTTGCTAAGGGAACTGATGCAAAAGGGAAAGCTGCCACTTTTTGAATTTTACACATATCGCGAGTTCGCGGACCATGCCCAGTAATTGTCGTCACAAATTGTCACGCATAGAATATTTAATACCAAGTGATAACTATATAACTAATTATGTGACAGTGTAATGTGACGAAAACAGTATAATCTCATTCTCGTCAGCAGGCGATTTACTACAATTTATTGGATATTTCGGTACCGGTAGTGGCTTTGGCCACCTGCACCTCGTGTATGCTTTCATTCCTCAAACAAAAAACGACACTTGATGTTAGTACGACGTGGTAAAATGTGATTCTGGTGCAACTGCAGCTGCGGAAGCAGGCAGAGGAGGAGATGAAGTCGCTGCGGTCGGAACTGAGTCAACAGCGATCGCGAGTCCGTTCCATCCAGCAGTCCGGCTTCTTGGCTCCCGGTCTTGGAGGCGACCTCACACCACGATCCCCGATGTACCGATCACCCGCGCGCACTCCCACTATGCCTGCTCGATCGTGACCTTGACCTGACCTTCATCAAGTCGGCTTTCAACCTCACCTTCACCCTACTATAATCATGTCCGTCTTATAAATTAGGGGTGGTACACTGGGACACTGAATGGTCCCTGCGATCACGAGGGGCCTCGCGCTCTGGAAGTCGGTCGTTTGACCGTTGAGAACAGTTCGTTCGTGATACTGGTAAAGTGCTATACATAATACATATGACTAAATTGATTGGTATATAAACTATTATAAAGAGTGATTTGAGGAGTTCGTTATAACGGTCGCAATTACTGGGGGATTTGGGTGCATTTGAGCCGTCGTGCAAGAGAGCACCCGGGACCTCGCTTTAGCAAAGACGGGCCTGCCTGCAACTAACATCCTGCAGAACACTACTTTTATTTGCCGACGTCCCGTTTCTGGACGAGTTCCGTGTAGATCAGCTGGACTGGTGGAAATGAAACCGCGGAAATGTTTGATCGGAGCGTGGAGAACGAGAGCTCTTCATGATTGCTCAGATTGAACATATGTATGTTGTATTGTGACCGTCGAGTTTCGGAGTTCAGTGTTGTCTCGTCTGCATGTCGCTTTCAGCACAGTGACTGCATATAACCTACCAGTTGGGGTGGCGGATAGTCAGGGGCTGCGTAGTCAGGAAATTACGGCTTAGCGGACTTTTTCAAATTAAGCCAATACAGTCGAGATATGGACAGTGTTAAGGGTAAACGGTTTATAGTCGGTTTTAGGTCAAGATAACCACTACACAGTTGCCCCCCCTCCCCGCAAAAGCCCAAATTACTAAATGAGTTCATTCTCTGGACTACTTCAGTTTTGGAGGGGCTTCAGACCCCAAGCTATACGTCATTGCGGAATTTGCGGATAGGCTGATATAGCTCACGTTTCTGCGAGTCAAACAGCATCTGGCAGGCATAGTTGCAGTATCGCTACACCACCAACCGAGCCATAACGGCAATGCTACTGGATACAGTGATCATGGGCATATTTTTAGAACATGTAGCAACGATTCCGACTATGTGCCAAAGTATTTGTACAGTCAGATAATCGATATAGAGTATAGACCTATACAGACCTACTCTTTTCCAGCGTATTTCCCATCATTGTGTGACTTGAACTAAATGTTTGGACACAGGCCTATCTGTGAGACTGTGATATAAGCTTAGTCTACGTATACGTTACGCGCTGCGTCGTCACGTTCTGTTGTCAACTTGAATGTTGAACGAATTTGTTGTTTTACTGCATGTCACTACTTGAGCATTTTCCTCGGTAAAACAAGAAATAAAGGCTGAATGTGTCCTGTTTACGTATCTTAGTCAAACTCTTTACATGCTAAAACCCAAATTCTACTTGGCTCGTCACGTCACGTGTCAACACGACACGACACGTTCGACATGTCGAGCCCATGCATTATGGCTGTGTCGAGCTTGTCGAACAGCATAGATCGACACGCTCGTCTGGATGGGCTCGACACGTCGAACGTTTCGTGTCGTGTCGAAACGTGACGTGACGAGCCTAGTGGAATTTGGGCTTAAGCACACAAAGATGACACGGAAAAACGTAGAGACCATATGACGGAGTATATAGCTCTATACGTTGCGTATAGGCTTTCGTAGACCTATTAATTATTGTTTATTTTATTTAAAACATTTGCTCCTGAGTTTAATTAACCCACGGAAACGAAATTTAGACACCGTACGCAGGCAACGGGGAGAGGTGATTTAGACCAGGATTCTTACAGTTACACGGCTGTACTTCCAAACTGTTGCATATATTAACACGTTTTTGCACATAGTGCGGGAATTACTATAAACGATGGTCTCACTCGAATTGTCACGTGACTTACGCATGACGTCACCGGAATTGCGAAAAGTTTAGCGAAAACTGACATCCTAAGACCTAGCAGCATGTAGTCACCAGTAAGGCATTCTATAGCACAGCTTATGATGTTACCTCGGTCACGCCTGAATACGATCGTATTGTCAGATCGTGGTCGACACCATCTTGTGCCTAACATCCAAGAATAAAGATAGCGGACAACTACCGGAAGTAGTGTTAACATAGCAATGTCTCTGAATTGCGTTGTCGACCAATTTCCCAAATAATCTTATATACCAAGTCATACACACAAGATATCAATCGACAATAGGGACATTACAAATTGCTTCCTTCTTATAATCTTGTAAAGTGCCCCTGCAGCGTTTTCGCGACAGCATCACTTTAATCTTTTCATTTGTAACAATAATAATAATAACTAAGTCACATTATCTTTTACCCTTTAATTCAACATGGCGGCAGAACCGGAAATATGAATAACTTCGCTATTGCTACAGATAATAACGTCAGTAGGATGTATATGACAGTTCAAGCCCCATCCACCAAAACCACACCAAAACCACGACTTTTTGGGTTTTTTTTAACAGTGTAATTTACCCATACCCCTGTATAACTTTGGTACTT
>Ga0056116_1000824_pt1 | contig 11265 bp, 9 predicted proteins | sample WorMetOlspDAHAB2_FD_67352 | JGI IMG/M metagenome (GOLD analysis project Ga0056116, IMG submission 67352) | Marine gutless worms symbiont microbial communities from Max Planck institute for Marine Microbiology, Germany - Olavius sp. DAHAB.2 ...
TTTAAGAAAATTTTATTTTTAAAACGAATACTGTATTTTTGCATTCATGCGATTTTTGACACATTATGTTTTCACAAGTTCGTGCAGCGACATGTTTAAGGTATGATGAGATATGTTGATCATTTTGTAGCACATTTTGTGCCGAGTTTAGCAGTGAACGAATTTTGAAAATCGATTAACATTTCGCGAAGTTATAGACCTGAGTAGGGTGTCTTGTTTTTTGACTCACAGTGTACTTCCCTCGTATTGTTAGTATTATTGTGTCAAAATGGCGACAAAATAAGAACCTAAGCAATATTTTTGAATTAAGCCAACTTTATCCCATAAACCAAGGAAACCTTAGCAGGATGGACAAATAAATATGATGACGCTATATGTTAAATTGAACAATCAAAGGGACCACACCCGGCATACTTCTTAATAACCAGAGAGTGGCATACTTGATGACCCAAAAAAAGTTAACCGCTATCGAGTAATGAATGATCGTATTAAAATCTGTTAATAAAGCTAGATATGTTTTCGTAAAATTCGAATGTAATAGGCCCTCTATAGAAGCACAAGAATTTTGTACACGCCGGTTGGTATTAAGTGTGTAGTATGTGACTTTATTACTGTACTTTAAGCTGCGAGAACGTGACATCACTTTTGAAGCACACTGCCATGATGTCAGTAACCTTCATTAGTTTGATTTTATTGCTGTTGAATGTTGTGTTTTGTAGCCTACATAGCCTTTACGTATTTTAAACTGTTAATTTTTCCACTGTTGCTGTTTCTTTTACAATTAGCCGACTTTTTATCTCTCGTCGTCGTTATCAGTCTTTTGACTCAGTTAATGTCTTCCTCGTGCAGTTGAAAATGGTAATTCGTTTGTTGCATACACATACCGGGCGTCATTGAGCTTTGGTCAAAATTGTGAATCTCTCAACAAGTTGCAAAGTAACAGCGACCTGGCATGCCAGTGCGTGTTCTCAGAAATAGTTTTTGATAAAAAACTGACTCAGCCATTTGTTCCAGCGACCTCAATTTCCTTGAAGAAGGGAATACTTTCGCAACAGGATTATAAGCACGTTTTAGTGTTTTGTGTTACACTGTGTCACTGTTATGTCACGTTACGCTATGACTTTGATTCACTTTAATTTACTTACCAGTTGCATCGAAACATCGAAATTATGGATAATACCGAGACGATGTTGCCAGGCAGTGCACCCCAAATCTTAGTGGCGGCAACTGGAAAAGCTTGGCTGCCGATGGTTGATAGCTTGAAAGTCGAAACAACAAGACGTTTGGTAGCGGTAGATTGAAGTGTGCGTCGACCTGACACATCGGAAAGTAAGCAGTCAAAGTAAGCAATAAAGGTATTTAGCCTATAATAGCTTTTGGGCCTGCATCAAGTCCACAATTAGCCTAAACAAATTCTCTCTCGCATGCAGTAAATTACAAGTAGAAGTCTTCTTATTTTTATCCATAAGATACTTGGCAAACTAAATCCGCGATGTGATCGGCAAACTTGTTGAAACATCGGTGTTATTTATTTCAAACAGTTTTATGAAAAAGCCTGTTGAGAATAAACCAAATGTGACAATAACGTAAACGCATTTCTCACAATGCTTGTTTTTTTCGGCGCCGTTCAGATACTGACGGAGTGAATGCTTATGAGATGTTTGGTCAGCCGATGCCGTGGACGACCGAGCTTACGTTTGAACAGTCACCGACTGCTCTGCCGAATGCAGTGAACCTCGTTGCGTTGCTGCACGAAGGCGTTCAGAGCGAGGGAGACGTGTTCGCGTTCATGGCGCGAATATACAGCGCCGATCCGTTCTACTTTCAGATTTGGCGACTTGTCAATGGCACCACAGATACGTTCAGTCTCGTCGCATATCACAAAGTCACGCCGTCAGTCAAAGAAGAAAGCCACCTGCACGAGGACGTACGTAAAATTAATGAGTGGTTTGGGTCACCCTGTATAACAAAACATAAAAAGTGCATGACGAGCGTAGGCAAAGCCTCAGTGCTCGTATCGTTCGTGATAGAAGCTTCTTATCTACAACATATTTACTGTAGCTTCTGTTGGTTGTTCCGGTTAAGTTGTCTTTATAATTATATATGCAGTATACAGGGTGGCCCAAAAAACTAAGCCACTATCACGAATCATCATTAAATCGTATTAAAACACACCATTAAGGCTAGATTTTTCATCAATTTCGACTATGTAATGAGCACAAGAATATGATGATATGATATTAAATATTCTACATGTGACCTAATTAGTGATGTCATCAATTGCTGTGTATTAAGCTGCGTTAGGGGTAAATCAACGCATCTGATAAAATCATGTTTGAAAACCAGAAAAAAATAGGGAAATAAAGATATTTTTACATAAATCTCCATCTAAAAGATCGTTTTCGACATAGAATTCACAGCCTGCTAAGGCGATCTTATGCCATATAAAGCGCTAGCATCATTTGCTATATCTGACGCATATCGCTAGTGGATCAGGCATAGTTATTGAGGTCAGAAGGTAGGTCACGCATAGAATATCTAATGCCAACAAATAATATTATAATACTTGATTCGCACTTTAATTTGATGAATAAATCTAATCTAACTGACAGGCTTTATTACGATTTAATACGATTTTTTTTGTTATTTGGTATTGGTTTACTTTTTGGGCCACCTTGTATATACATATATACATGTGTTCTTATTAACATTAACAGTAGAGAACGAGAAGGAAGCGTATCAGAAACAATAACGTTGGCACCGAACCTTATCTGTTATTTCATTGTTCCACTACAAGTAGGCTAGCTTATTAGTGACATTTTGAACACTCTATCACTTTCACTTTCACTCTGTTCGTTGATACGTTACAGTGCATAAGTTGCTTTTTTGATTCTTTTTCTGTTAAAACGACATCTGCTTTTACGTGTAGTTTTACCTGTTGGGCAACCAATGCATGCACGTGCTGCCTGGCGACAGACTGGGTCTGTATTTCAAAACAACTGTTCCACCGGTCTACTACGGAGCGGGGCCATTCATACACAAAGTTATATCCAGTGATCCGACGGTTGACAACACAGTCAAGTTTGAGACAGATTCACTTGGACTAACATTTGTCGCTTCTGGCTTCGTCCGTGTCAGTAAGTATCACACTCAGCCGTGTCTCGCAGTGCCGGTTCTAACCTATACGAAATCCATGGTTTCTGGAGGCGTATTCACAATCCATCCCATAATTCCACCGTCCTCGAAAATTATTCTCATTGTTAACTATTAACGTCGTCGAACTGTATCACATTCACCACACGAGCGCGTTTTCATTATATTCGACGTAACGGAGCTGTAACCCATTTCCTCCAATCACAGGTTGAGAATCGCTGGCAGCTCTGTACTTGGGGAGGGTTCGTAAAACGCTACCCGGCTTAGCCGCGAGGGTCGGGACTGTGCATCAAATGGAGTCCATAGGAGTGGATTCAGGAATTTTCCAAAGGGGTCGAGTCAGGGGACCTGGGGGACGGAGTTCCCCAGTGGGGCCGAGCGTCAAAGCCCCGGGGGAGGTCAGGAGCCAGAATATGAAGCATTATGTTAAGTACTGTACAAAGTTTAACGTGCTCCGGTAATAACGATTTAATACGGGAGGAAGAGAGCTATTAACATATGCTATACGTTCCATTAACTGGGTACAGACTGCATGACAGAAGCAAACACAGCCTTATGCACGTTTGTTAAAACAGTGTGTTTAATCTTAAGTGGTACTTTAATATGGAGTTGAATGACGCTCATACAGCCGGCCGCGAGTCGCCGACTGGCGACGACTCTGCCGATATGTTGCCAGAAGGTGTGGGTGGGGGAGGGGACAGAGTTTCCGAGAAGCTGAAGCAAAATGTTTAATTACTGTACACATTTTGATGTTAATGATGGCAGTGTCTTATTTATTTATGGCGTTTAACTTACATGATGGAGCAATTAGTATGTCCACTATGTCGCCAAAAGTTGGGGCCTGGGACAAAATTGGATGGGAGCCTGTGCCCACCCAGCCGACATTATTTGGTAACCGCCGCTTATCAACACCTCTTAAACACCTTACAACCTTAAATATTGGCTTATTTATACCAGACTTTATCTGCCAGCATTTCGCTTAGCTCAGCAGTTCCCAACCTTTTTCGTCCCATTTCCCCCTCGGTGCTTGTCCAAAGTAGCCGTTTCCCCCCTTACACAATCATTTAATTTTTGCGCCACTTTAACAAGGCATAACTCTCAAAAACACATCCGCAAAGATGCCGCTACTGAAGATCGATCTGTGGAGGAGACAAACTGGCATCAAAGCGATCAATATCAATCAATCATTCATTACATATCAAGGCAGAACACCACTGTCATCATGAAACAACAAACTGAACTGCAGACTCGAATCGCAAAATGTTAACACATTGTCAGCCAGACAGCATTTTAGCGTGCGTTCTGGCACTGTTTTTGGCTGACGAGCCCTTCAATGTCTGGGGTGGTCATCGAGAGCGCACAGCACAGATCCGCCTCCACGTTCAACTTGTTCCTTGACTTTGTTTTGAGGTGCATCAGGGCCTAAAACCCAGTCTCACACAGGTACGTAGAGGAGAAATGGACCAGCACCCGCAGAGCGTTAATTGCTACAAGAAGCGGATAGCCTACGTCTCTCGGACTTGGATCCAGAACTCCTCCAGTTCCACATTTTGGAAGGCGTCTCTCGCTGCTGAGTCATTCTTCAAGTCAAGGAACTCTTCCTGCCATGCTTCTGGTATATCATCAACCTCCCTGCAAAATGGGTCCCTGATGTGCTTGTTTTCGTTGGTCTTATTGTCGACCCCGGGAAAATATCGCTTGAATTCTTCCACCAGCCTGTCGAGGACTCGAGGTGCTGTTTGATTTTGATGTCCTCTGCGACTGCATCAGGCAGATCAATTCTCCATGTCCTACATGCATTCGCTCAGGGCGCAGAATGATGGGAAGCTTCTTCTCTCCGCTCGATTTTTCCATAGCTCCAGTTTTCCCACGAAAGCTCTGATCTTGTCTGACTGCAAGAGAATATTGCTCCCTTTGCCCTGCAGCTTCCTGTTGAGCTCGTTCAACGCACTGAAAATGTCTGACAGGTAGGACAGCCGCACACGGAAAAATTCGCCCTCAAATGCCTCCAGAAGCCCAGCCTTCCCTTGGTCCGGAAGGAAGGCTACTACCTCATCAAACAATTCCTGGACTCACTGCAACATGTTTCCCTTCGGCAGCCACCTCACCCGAGTATGAAAGAGTAACGTCTCGTGGTCGGCTTCCATGTCTTCACAGAGCCGGCGGAACAACCGACTGTTCAGAGCGGAATTCTTGACGAAGTTGACGACCTTGATGACAGTTGCCAGAATTTGCTTGAAGTTCTCGGGAAGGGTTCTCGAAGCAAGCGCCTCTTTGTGGATCAGAGAGTGTGTTTGTAAACTTAACTCAAAAAACCCACCTGTGAAAGCCAAGCTCAATTATTAATGCAGTTCTAAATTTTTGAAAATTTCCAGCCTGACCATAATTTCCCCCTGAAACACCCAAATTTCCCCCCTGGGGGGAAATTTTCCCCCGGTTGGGAACCGCTGGCTTAGCTACATTGCCGATATCTTCTGTAAGTTTTTTGCTAACAAACAGATACCACCGCCCACCAGCATTGTCGAATCTTGGCAACAGCAAGAGAGTTTCCTAGAATTGTATACGGGATTACATTAATGTACTGAAAAAATAGCTACGCGTCGCTTTCTGTCTCAATGTCTATAGCATAAGTCTATATTGTGAACTAATATAAACGCATTATCGCGCGATCTTCTGGTGATAGCTGAGCTTCATGTGTTCTCAAAGACTCAAACTCTATAGTTACTAAGCCAAGCATTTGGGCTTCTGTGTTAGCGAACGTATGGCCGATGTGGTATTCTAGTCAAAAGGTGTATGTAGGCCTATAATCGAGCTTTTAATTGTAGATTCTATTTCGTCCAGTGGCAACACACAAGTCACTTGTCCGAAAGATCAGTCGATCGCTCTAACAAACGTGACTCGAATTCCAACCACTACAACAACGTACAGGCCACCGACTGGAGTCCCTGGCGCGATTGGACCTGTCGGCGAAAGGGTAATTATAGCATTGCAGATGCTTAGAAATTCACTGTAGGCCTAAATGTTGGCACCAGTCTTTAGGTGAGTTTCAGTGAACAGTCCTGTTTTAGACGTAGCAATTAAACACAAAATGATTACAGCGCTCCTATTCACGAAATAGTGGCACCATAAACTCGCGTAGCCCGGAAAAGATTGAACGAAACTTCCAGCACATATTAATTCGTAGTTCATTGTCAACAGAACTGTTGAGTTTCACATTAGGCAGACCGCACGTGCAGTGTCACAGATATGTGGAGTTATTGGACAGAAGTTTGCACGTTGTTAATATCCATGCACTTGTGTCGAAGGAGCTATTTCCTCGCTGTTCATGATACTTCACATCAGTGGCGGTGCCAGATATTTTTCTGGGGTGCTCAGTCCCTACGTAGAGCTCATTAAATCCAGCAAGGTGGTCTGGGGAGCGCTGTAAGCTCCCCCAGAAGATCGATTTTGGTACATTGCAGCTTTAAAATATGACTTCTAGTGAGAAGTTCGTAAAAATATTGGTTGCAGAAAAACTGGAGGTTGAACCCTTTAACCCTAAAACTAGCACCGCCACTACTTTACGTAAATGATGGGTATTAGGGATAATGGTTGGATTGACTGTAGAGGACGTGGATATTTCTTTCATATGACACGAATTGTTAACGCATTGACTTATTTTGTTTTGTAATTGTATTTTTAGTCATTTTGTTTTGTTAGTTTGTAGGCATATGAGATTGTATGTGTTTTTTATTTGTCTCTGTGTGCAAATTGTACTGCTTTAGGCCTTATTATGATATTTTATTCAGTTTTTAGACGAAGGTTTTGGCTAATGCTTATATCGTTTACTTTTACTTTTACAGCGACATGCTTCTCTGTGTTGAATGTTTTACTTTTAAATCTCTTTTATTGATTTTTTTAAATATTAGCTTTTGGGCTATGTGTACCGTTTTTACGGTAAAATAAATACTTTTTATAGTGTAATGTGTACGACTTCTTCTAGTGAGACGGTATGGGCGTGTATAGGGAGCCACAGGACTCACTGGAGACTCTGGCGCGACGGGTGCTACAGGTCCAATGGGAGCCACTGGGGACCAGGGCGTCGATGGGCCTCTCGGACCAATTGGATACATAGGGGCAAACAACTCGGTGAAAGGCGAAGTGGGTGTGATGGGTGACAACGGAAGTCGAGGTGATGATGGGCCCGTTGGAGTTCAAGGACCACGAGGACAGATCGGTGAAAAGGGACCTCGAGGTTTCGACGGAGAAAACTACGTCGATGTTCGATACGGACCTTATCGCTACCGAGATGACGGTGAGACCCTCAAACATTCACATTTAATAATCACGATGATAATAATAATAACCACCACGCTTCTAACACGGGCTGGAAAAAAACGGACGGCATGGGACGTGACTTTCCCCGACACGTATGCTGAGTCCCACATCGACAACATGGTAGTCACATCGTGTGCAGCAGCTGACAGCGCAGCGCCTTCCTCAAGACCTCAACACCTTTGACTTTGATTAGTAGTTCATTGTTAACAAAACTGTTGAGTTTTGTTATTATTATTAATTATGGCTGCAACGGCGGCAGTGTTTAATGCATGCGGCTTTTTGCTTGAGGGCGAAAAATTAATGATAGTCGGATTTATACAGTGAATTTTCAGAGCTTTAGAAGCGATGGAAAGAGTCAGTTAGGCGCGATCAAAGCAGTTATTATAAACAAATGTCTTAAAGTGTGGTCTCAAGCTATAGAATCGCTGCTACTGAACAGAATTCCTGCAGGTACAGGCTGTTTATTGTAGTGGCAGAGTAACAGAAGCTGTTCATGTAAGCTTTTGATCGGCACAACTTTCTGATGTTTTAACATGTTTCTGTTTATTCGCTAGCGAGAACAAATATTCTTATTATGTCTGTACGTACTACATTCTTCTGTGTACATTCGTAATTTTTCCTTCAGTGTAAAAGTTACTGTCTTTGCTTTTACGATGCAGCTTCATGAAAGTAATAGGTTTTCGCTTTTCTTACAGCCTCAAGATATTCAGCCTTACCAAGTTGTAGCATTGGTTGGTGATGCTGAATTGTAGGACCTAAATCTGTGTTTAAGCGATACTGATTGGCAAGTAGACTACTAATTATCTATCTGGTTCATATCGTCTGCATAATCTGCACTTAGAATATGTGTGTTTCTGGTGTGTCTGTAACTGTATGCCTGGAATGAACGATTGTTGAGTGTTGACGCTGATGATGGTGATAATTTAGTTATGACCAGCGAACAACGCTTTTCATTCAATCACTGTGTGCAGATTGGCTGAGCAGCGACCAATGGTGGGATCATCTGATGGCAATGCAAGTCGTCTACATCTGGTTGGCAGCCGCGTCGCTCGTTGCGCTGCTGACCTTCATTATTATTCTAGTGCTGTGTTGTCAGTGGTGCGCCGTGCGAAACGCTCTCAAGAAACAGACGGACATCTAACTGATTCATGCACAAACCATCTCACGACATCGAAATTTGGATTCCGCGAATTTTAAAGCAAGATTTAATCGCGCAAAATTGGTACGATTTCAGCTGTTGCAGAGAGACCACACGGAAATATATATCTTGTAAACGCCCAGACAATAAACTTTTAATATTGTGTAAATATGTCTACAAATACACTGTATATTTAGAGATTTCCATTGTATACAACCACGTAATCTGAACTCAGGTCTAACCTGATAATTAGCCGTTCAGATTATCGTTTAGTCTAAGAAGTAATTTTTTAAATCTTTTTTTTTTGAAATCGTCCAGTGTAAATGCTGTCATTTTCGTATACATGGGCCTAAAGTAGAAAGGGTCTACTGAATAATCAATAAGTGGTGTTAAATATGCCAACAGCTAGATCTTTGAGTCAAATTTAAGTGTACACGAAGCACTAGAATATAATAAGTATTAAATATTCTATACGTAAGTTTATTCGTAACGTTATCAGTTACTGTGCTTGATTCTGTGATATGGGTAAAATAAGTGTAAACGATAAAATCAATATAATATACGGGAATAATGTACTGGGTGACCTATTTCCAGTGTTTTGTGGTGTTAGACAAGAAGGTGTTTTGTCTCCTGTTCTATTTGCACTTTACATTGATGTTGTTATATCAGAGCTGAAAATTTCCGGTCATGATGTACATGTTGGCTCTCTATTTATAGGTTGTGTCCTATATGCTGACGATATTGTGTTGCTATCAGCTTCCTGTCATGGTCTGCAACAGCCTGTTAATATTTGTAATGTATATGATATGAAATGGGATATAAAGTTTAATCGACTTAAAAGTCAGTTAATAACTTTTGGAAACCAGAATCCTCGTGGCCGGATAATGTTGAATGGTAACCAAAAACCATGGGTTAACAAAATGAAATATTTTGGTGTTCACTTTTGCTGTAATACTGGCATCACACTCGCAGATTTATCAGATATTTGCAGAAATTTCTATGGACAGTTTAATAGTATTTTATCTGTAGCCTACTTGGTTAATGCTCCAATGAAATGGCTGCTGTACATCTGACAAAAACTTACTGTCTGCCTACTCTCATGTATGAACATTGACTGATAACAGTTTGCAGACAATCAGCGTTGCATGGAACAATTGTTTTCGGCGATTTTTTAAGTGTTGTTGGCGTGAGAGCACTAACAGTGTCAATTGCACATTCGATTGATCAGCGAAAAATGGTGGTTTGGCAAAAATTAGTCAGTCTGAAAGTAGTGCGCTAAAGACCTTGGCATATATGAAAAGAAATATGTGCAATGCTCTACGTTCAAATGATGATCTGTGCTCATGACGCAATAAAATGCGAGAATTTTTCCGCTGCTCTTCTGATGTGATGTGATGTTTTTATGCTTGTCTGTAGGCTATATGTATATTTTATCTGTGTATATGTTTTATGTTTATATGCTTCCCTTGTGGCGTAATAAACGAAAAAATAATAAACTGGAGACCTACAAAAAGAAAAAAAGAGAGGAATCAAAGAAATTTTAACATTAATTCCATCAAATGATTCGGCTTTAATTTTTTGTTTACACTATTTTGACAAATTCGGTAGGGCTTATTTTTGGGGCACCCTGTCGCAGTTGTTTATGATTTGTGCGAATTATTATGAACGTTTATCTGTTATTTAGGTGTACTTCCGTTGTTATTTATGTTCGTTTTTCAAACTTATTTTATTGTCAATTAAAACGTGTGCACCTTATTTCGAGTTTATTTATCTGCGCGTATTCACGTTTTCTAACATAACTATAGCGTTTATGAATGAATACGAAAATAGTTGAAAGGAGCATTTTGTTTGAAATCCATAGTAACAACAGCAATTAGAAATAATACAGATTAGGAACAATGCCAAGCGCCATTTATCATTCTCTGTAGTCTGAATTAGTTCGCTCAATGGACAACGATAGTGGAAAACCACAAATAGCGTTCGGCAGCGTTCCGTGTCGCGGCCCTGAGGGCGAGAACGATCATGCGGTCGATGATGTCGTCAGTCGCTGCTGCTTTGCCACACTTACTTGTGACGACAGTGGCAGAACAGAACGTCCGCAGAAACTGTTCGACGAAGGTTAGTTACTAGAAGGTGGGTGCATGGGGTTTGATGGACAGTGTCTCGAGATGGCTGGTTGACGCAAACGGGCGCCAGTGTGTCTAGCCGTGGATGCCTTCGACAATCTCGTGAACGCAGGCCTTCCACGGTTCCTGATCGAAGCAGCGTCCCAACTGCGCTGGCACAACTTTCAGAAGCGCTCTCTCCATCGCCTGAACACAACACAATCGACACGTCCAAATGTGAGCGCGGATTTTTTTGCAATCAGGCTAACCAGCGTCTTTTGCAAAAGCGGGGCTCCTAGCACTGACCTCAGTGATTTGCTTAGTGTTCGTGACTATTACTTTCTTCAAATTAAAAAAATGAATGTCACGCCAAGGAGTAGTTAGCACCTAGCAGAAGCTTAGAGATCACAATTTCGCAAAACCAGCCGTCTAAACACTATTTGTAAATTTTCGCGTTTTACCGGCTGTCGTGTTTTTGAACTGCTAAGCATAAATATTTCATGTAATGTTTGGGAGTTCACGCGAAATTAAAATATTAACTCAAGATTTTAT
>Ga0056116_1000825_pt1 | contig 11262 bp, 6 predicted proteins | sample WorMetOlspDAHAB2_FD_67352 | JGI IMG/M metagenome (GOLD analysis project Ga0056116, IMG submission 67352) | Marine gutless worms symbiont microbial communities from Max Planck institute for Marine Microbiology, Germany - Olavius sp. DAHAB.2 ...
GCATATCGCTACTTTGCGGGCCGGGCATTGTTAATGACGTCACAAAAGTAGGTCACGCACAGAATATTTATTACGAACAGATTGTATTATAGTGCTTGATTCATACTTAAACTTTACGAAGAAATCTAATTTCGTTGGCAATCTTTAATGCGATTTTTTGAAAAATTGGTGGTGGCTTACTTTTTTCGGGCCACCCGGTATATGATGTATCCCTAAAACAGAGTATATGGCAATCAGCAAACATACAGTATCATCTTCGTTAAAATTTATGCCATTTTTATTGTGTTTTTATCGACTGTATTCAATTGTGTTGTTTTACTGTGGGGACAAGAGCGTTACTGTCTTGTTGCCCCCTGTCGCCTATTGCATGTTCACATCGCTGATCTGGAAAATTTTGGAGTAATAAAATAATGAATGAACAGAAAATACAAATCGGGACATACACAAACGTGTACGTAAGCTCTAATGGTCATCGACCGGCGCGCGACAAATGGACGTGAGTCGTTTAGCTGCACGGAAAGTTTTGTGGTGAATCTGTCGCAACAACGCAGCAAATCGCGAATTCTTTCTCTCTCTCTCGCAAACGGCGCAGTTGACTTCAGCGGCCGGCGGCGACGCACGCGCTGCGTCCGCTGGTCGCAGTATACCGGCAGTTGCATGACGCTGACAGCTTGAGTTGATGTGTGCGCGCAAAGACTGTCGACAAAATCGCGTACGACCTCTCGTCTGCGTTCCGCACAAGGACCCTTGGGACACTGCCGCCGCTAGGTTTTCGATGCCGCTCCTGTTTCCGGTTTTTTTTTCGGGCCCTTGATTTCAGAAAGCCGACTACAGATCGAACGAACAAGTGATGCTATTTTAGCACGTTGTTACAATACTCGCCCGTAACCAGCGGTGCGTAGTCGTCGACAGCTTGTTAGTTTTGATTGACTTTTGATACCATGTTTCGTACCAAGATCCGCAAGATATTGCCGTACATCAACCGAAAGCTCTTCCTGCGAGAAAAATCCGGTATGTAACGACCAATGCAGATGTCTTCGTTAAGTTGTTCGCGCTAATTGTATGTGTAGACCTACTTTGATGTGGATCTGGGAGGTTTGGGGGACCCATCGTTACAAATCGCAACAAAAATTGCTTTTAAAATTTCACAAATGTAGAGTTTTAAAAATAGCTTTAGATTTTCTAACTTGCATGATTTTCAGTAGATCATCTAAACACGAATGTAAAACTCCGGAAACCCTGGCCTATTCGTTTCATTCGCCCGCGGTTCTCAAATCGACCAGAACAGCCACTGTCGACCTTCCGCATATATGCGACGACAACGGCGTTATTTTCTCTACAGTAATTTCCGTCGTCGCCATCTTGTAGGACCAGTATGTTGTAGCGGAGCAACGTCGTAAACTTCACCATGCCCGCCAACGGTTGTGTGCGGAATTTCAAAGGTCAACATAAGCCTACACGGTCTTCCGGGAAAACTTGGCGTATTTTTCCCCGATTTCCGCATTATACTTCATTCTTTGCTTGCATTAGACCACACAGCCGAGCGACTTGACTGTTGTACTTAGTTCCATGTACGATAAAGTAATATACTTTTACATGTGACAATAGAGTTAAGACCTAGTGTTCGAGAAAGCGTGTAAAACAGTTCCAAAACAGTAAAAAGTCATGAAAACGAAAAGAAACAAAGGCATCTGTGTACAGTTTTAGAGACTGCTCAATTAGGTCCACTTTTCTTTTAAATAGAAAACTATAGACTACTGCGATCACTGCTTAAACGAAAAAAAAGTAAAATGAATAGCTTTCTTAAATGTCTGTTTGAACTCCCCTCTTACATGCACTGAATCGAATATTGACACCTGTTTTATTAGCGCGATGGCCGGTAAAACGCGAAACTTTTGCAAACGTCCATTGTTCTGATCAGTGATCACTCAACGCAGTTATGATCTCATTGTGAAGGACCGAGAACTAAACTTTTTTGTAACGACTTTCGGTATGTCATTTTAGAAAAAAACGTAAAAACAAATGAAAACAACGTAAAATAAGTGTCATCGAACATTGCGCGTGTCGCACTGCGCGCTGCTTAGTGAATTCCGCTTTTTGTCGATCCACATGTTACTGCTCGGTAATCGATGAACGCATTATCAACCTTTATCGCCGACCCATGCTGACGCAATCAACCACCAGGTTTTTCGACAATTCGGAATGCTCAATTTCGATTATTTATAGGACTTAGGTTCAGTTTGTAGCGTGTCGCCCAAGTTGCCAGGTTTGCGAATGGATGCACGTCCGTAGCCAGAACGCGCTATAAGCGTGGGGGCACAGACTTCAAGTGGGGAGGGGAAACAAGGCAACGTATATTAGTTTTCAGGGGCACGGAGGCCGCCGTTTCGTGGGGGCACAGGCCATTCTTGGGGGCGTGTTTCCCGGCCCCATACGTACACTTCAAAAAAATTAATCAACAAAACTGCCAATCTTAAAAATAGACATTTTAAAATCAGGTTGCTGTACAAAGACTTCTTTTAATTCGTTCTACTCTTCTGTCAACGCGTTTTATGTGGTGAACTGCAACAGTGGCGCCGACTCCATAAGGCACGGGGGCACGTGCCCCCACTTTTACAAATGGCTGGGCACAGGGGGCACCGTGAGTAGAACAGCAAACAAGAAACTGACCAAACTGCACTGACCATCACGAAAGCGCTCACCAAAACGACTAATTGTACTTTTAAAGCCAAAAAAGTGGAGGGGCACGACCCAAAAAAAATTTCTGGCGATTTGGGTCGACCGGTGCCCTCCAACTTTCAAATTCGTCTTGGCGCCACTGGTTGACAAAGCGTGTACTATGGTTAGACACGCAATGTGATCATTTCAAAAATACCACCGAGTTCGAAACTGGTTAACTGTGGTTTAATTCTGCCATCTTTAAGCCTGAAATAATAATGTTATTATAAACCGTATGTAGTTCGGTGTTGCGTGTTCCATAATAATAGGCCTGTCGCTACTTGTGTTGGTGGACTGAAAACTATAGACTTACATACTGAAATGGCTTGTTTGAAGGCAGTCCGAAAAAGGCACATGGACTAATGTTCGCAATTGAAAAGTAAACACGGGATGACAGTGGCGCCATTTTCTCTGTAATAGTTAGCGCCGCCATGGTGGAGGTATAGGGCCTGCTATAGTCACAGCCGCGTAACGTTGTAAACTTAACTTATGCTTGCAAACTGGTGTTACACCAGTCGAACCTGGCGTGATAATATTCTGATTTTCGTATTTAACTCACTCATGTATACTTCCAAGATGGCTGCGTGATTTTATACTCAGTTCAGTGACGTCACGTCACCATGCATACAGTATATGCAGTATCAACAAAGATGTAACTGTTGCATTCGTTGGTGCTTTCAGTGGCATCATATGGATGCAGATGTTGGACTCTGGAAAATTCGGATGAAAATCGTACAAATTCATTCCTTATAGCCCTCAGACGGCTGATACATGTTTCCTAGACTGATAGAGAGACGAATGATTGGGTGGGATACTACAGAAAGCGGTACAATATCAATGGCAAATGCTTTGGCAGTATACTGAGATCAGTTTTGGCGATATTGAGTGTCGCAATACAGTATACTGCAATATTAACATCCGAGATAGTACGTTTATTTTTAAAAACAGAACACGCACGGTTGATCTATGGATGGTCAAATCATCGAATGCATGCAGCTGTTACCGGGGCTGAATATGACTTTGAGCGAACTGTAGAAGCAGCTTAATTGTGTCACATCAATCTCTCGCGTTCGTGCCGATAGCGTCACCGAGCGACGCAGGCACCCGCCCGCCGTAGCAGGTGCGTGGTCACGTGATCGATGAGCGCCTCGGTTTCAACTCGACGTCGACACGCAATAGCCTCGATCCAGCCGGCTGACTGCCTGTCTGGTCTGTCTGTCGGCCAGTCACGACGTCAAACAGAAGGTCCAATATCGGTGGAGGCATTTGAAATGCCAGACATTGCTGAACTCTGGTGTCGGCAGCGACGGATGCGACAACTGTTGGGCAATTGCGCCGGCAGAAACGCGACGTCACTGGTTTACTGGCTCCCGACCTGTGTGGCTCGGTGAGACTGAATGGCGAACTAAAACAAACTGGACAAAGACTGTTCACAACTGCAATAACAATGCCAGACATTGCTCCCGACAGCGTGCTGACACCGACATGTACAAATGGCACAGGACGTTATGACACGCACTGCGAATTTTATCACGAGTCCTGAGCTTGCTAATCGAGCGAGGCTTCCATCGACGGAACTGACGATAAACCGTTCATCCGATGCACCGACCGACCACATTCGGCACGGACATTCGAGACGGATAAGAGCAAAGACCTATAAGCTCGATCTCTTGCAGTTGCTGTATAGGAGAAAATGAACACCCAAGCAAGGCGTAAAAGATCTAGCCTTTTTCGCACCGTGCCTCAAGTATCAGCAGCCGCGAGATAAGACCGCAGCCGCTTCTTTCTGTTGCGGAAGACCAGGAGGATGGACACAAATGGCACAGGATGTGACGTAATGATCGCAAATTTGTCGCTAAATTGTACCGTGTCCAGGCCGTACGTCTCTCCGGAGTTCACCGTCCAGCACGCAGCATTTCGTCAAGTGTTAGGCTATTGTGCTGCCTCTTCCTCGTCCTCCTCCTGGCATTCGCTATTGCGTGTTAATAATATATAGGTCGCTCTCCATTAGCCGTTGTTGCGCCGGCGGTCGTTGTCCACCGTATAAACAGTGATGACGCCGCCGTGCTGCACACGAGTCCATGCGTGCTTATGCGTCTTGTCACGAAGAATTTGCACGAGACCGGACGGCAGGCGTAGCGCTATTTTTACGTTTCGGCGCTACTGGCTACTGTACTGTGTATTTGGCAATCCGTCCATCGTCTTCGTCAAAGTCTTGTCGACGCCGACCCACATTTTTATAAATACTTCGTGCAACTCCTCATTTGTAGTCCATTTCCTTTATTATTAGCTTTTGAATTTTTATCGCCATGTCTGTGTGTTTTGTGGACGTTTTATTGCTGCTGTTTCACTGGAACAATACATAGTAAGTAAATAATTCATAGACATATATAAAACTGTTGTCCCAGTTTTATTACCTAGTTTTACGGTATCAAAACATAAGCTTTGGCAGATACTGTGGAGTTACTGCAGTCAGAAGACGTAGGCCTATACGCTAAATAATATGCGATATGTCAGAAAAGTATGCAAGATATGAGGCCTGACTGTTGTAGGTAGTAAGTGACATGCTGTCTGTTTAGTAGTTCTATTTTAGAATGCACATGGTCATGGTCATAAAGTATCTCAAAATCTATCTAAACGCATGCAGTCTCATTCAGTTTACAAACTATTGTTCGCCTTTGTTGTTTCACTTTGGAATGCATTGGAGTGTTTCGCGCGGTTTTTGGGTAACAAAATATGTAATATTGTTGTCTCCCATCAAAATGTTAACACTGAGTTCAGTTTCCGATACTGACGCCGGTCATTTTTTGATATTCTGATGTTATGTCTGCATCAAATGTATATATCAGGTGCAGTGACGTCACTGAACTGAACGTTAAAAGCACGCCGCCATGTTGGAGGTATACTTAATGTGAACGAAGAGTGCAGTTAGATTGTGAATATCCGAAAAAATTATGTTAGGCCGTGTATTCCAACTTATATTAATCCAAATACAACAATTTGCAAGCGTATGTATGTATGTTTACATACACTACCGCGGGGGCGCTGAAAATGCGGGAGTGGAAAAATCGAGAGCAGGTCGCAGGGGTGGAAAATGCAGGAGTACAGCGTATATAGCATATTGCGACCTACGAATCGAGCAAATAATGCTATTGTGTTAATTACATCAGACACAAAAGACACCCGTGAGTAGGCCTACATGCCTAGCATATGTCGTCTCCAAAAACTGTATAGAAGAAAATCACTTCAGCACTTGTTCGGACATCTGTCTTTTGTTCAATTGAATGCTTGCGTTGGATGGTATCAAATAATTACAGTGAAACTAAAAATCAGCGTTTAGGTATTTTTAAGCCCGGTATATAATTTGTGTTCACCATCCTACTACCTTGCATTACATCACGAATGCTGTCTCTAGCAAACTAATACTATACAACACAAAGGCCGCCACTATTTTATAATACAATTTTTATAAAGCACCATAATGCCGCTACGCGGCTACAGAGGCGAAGGCATAATGCACTAAAATCACTTTTCATTCACTCAGAAGTCTGAGTACAATTTTTAGGAAGTAACTTAGGTCTCTCAATGTATAATGTCGGTTCGGCTTACCATACGGCTATCTTGCGCCTGCATTTTCTACCCTTGCTGTCTGCTCCCGCATTTTCAGTCGCCCCACTACCGCATCATAGTATACGGCGTTTACTATCGAAGACAAAAGGACGCCACTGTCACCCCATGCATAGGGCTACGTTAAGCATGTTCGAAATTTGAAATTCGGAATTGTTTTTGGAAGACGGTGAGCGAATAGTTTTTTTTTCACAGCACGGCACTGCGGACCTTCGAACGCAGGGATTAGTGACAGGACAGATCCCGAGCTGATAGGGCAAGTGCGTGGCTGCATGGGTGGACGTAAACGCCTCATTGCGAGTGAAAAGTCCACAGCCAGGACGTCGAGCTCCGAGGATCGATTTTAATCTACGTCGTGGTCGGCAACGCCTCAACGACTGGGGGAAAAGATTGAGTGCCATACGACCCAACCGAACGCCGTTGATCGAGGCCGGGCGCGGGTCGGGTCAACCAACATGAGGTATACACAATAACGCCGGCGTGAACGTGTTTTGCTCGGCGGTGAACGTGTGTGGATGTTTTCGTCGCCTGATGGATGCGATATGATGCGATGTGATTCCCTGGTGGCTCTGCCGGGGCTTGGATCATCTTGCGCCGGTCTTCCCGACGTTTGATGATGCGCTAGATTAGCCAACACACACACACACACACACACACTGCCGTTCAATCCATGAAGATATTCGCGAAACTGATAGGTCTAAGCCGTCGGGATAACGTGCGGGAGAGTGAGGGGGTGGAATTGCCGTCCCTTTATCATATTGCCGTAAGTAAGTAGTTAAGTAAGTAAAAAGAACGATTATACGTGGGGTGACATTGATGTCAATCTGTGTACAATAGTTACCACCTCCGAGTTGGAGGTACAGGTACTGTATTAAGTTGCATCAGTGTATGTCGCAAACTTGGTATGCTTGCAAACTGTTGTGTGTGGAATGTCTGTGTTGTTGTGTGTGTTGTTCACCAATCGAAATCGATGGCCTGCAAATAACCTTGGCATAAGAATTTTGAGATTTTCGCATTTTTATCTCAATCTTTTTGTTCACATTAAGTATACCTCCAAAAATAGCGGCATGCTATGTTCTTAGTTCAATAGTGTCACGACGACTAGATATTACTGTAAAATTTCGCTTTGATGAAATTCCAAGCGATTGCTGAGAAAAGTGCAATAAAAACGCCTTGGGGATACTTTTTTTCCGAACCCGGTACATCGGCCTTTAGACTACAAAATAATCATGTCCGTTGTTTTCGATACTGCGTTCGTTTTGTATTTCGAAGCCTTATTCGCTTGCAAATCTCTTGGAGTGGCAATTGTCTAATATATTCTAATTATTTCGTCGTAATTAGGGCCATTCCCACAATGCTTGCGTGCTACAACCTCAATCAGTCTCCGCTAATCACCCTGCTTTAGGCCTACTCGTTTGTTTTATTGCGACGTTAGATTACCGACAAGACCTTGTTCTGTTGTACGCGCTTTCCCTTTCTGTGTCCGCCCCGTTCTTGCTACCGTCCTTACTCTGAAATCGTTATCCATCCGCTCTCCGTTCATTCTCGCTTCTCAGTTGGCGCATTCATACACTCGCATACTTCAAGGGCACACGTGATGTCAATTGTTCACAAGCGGGGCATTTTCACAAGAATTTTTTTAGAACTGCACAACCTTCTTTCACTACCCTTCCGCCGTATGCTTACTGCTGCATATAGAGCTGAATGATCAAGCTTGAGAAAGTTATGTTGACACAAAATCAGCATTTTTACCACAAAAAAAAGAATGATTTTATAACTGTGCAATTCATTTTCGAACCTCACATTTTGTATAAAACTGCACTGTTAAAACAAACCCTGTTTGTAAGGCGAGATATACGTATTTTGTTGAAACAGTACGCTTCAGAGGCAGCGTTTGATGTTTGAACTGTGAAAAAACTGTATAGTAAAAGTAACCTTTTGGGCCTAATATGTGTGAAAACCCCACATTCATAATATGAGACACATGAGATATACACGTAAAACGCAGATATAACACGTATATAAAAACGTACATTAAACACGAAGCAAACAATATCATCGTGGTCATAATCATCATTTATCTGAAGTCTATTCGCCAAATCATCAGCAGAAACATACAGACAACCTAGACATACATATAAAACAGAACCATATGAAACACCACAAAATACAGAAATTGGTATAATTTGTTAGCCATAAAATATACAAGAACATAAACAGTGAATAAGAGACGACAGAAAGCAACAAGGCTGCAACTGCATTATAGTTATTTCGAAAATAAAAAAAATTGACTTGGACTGGGCTGTAAAAAATGCACAGAGATTGGACAACAGCAGATTTCTCATGCGCGCACGGGTGCTGGAATACGCGCGTCGCACGCTACATTGCATGGTAGCTGGGTTTCGGGTCCTGTCCTGTTCGGGTCGGTTCGGAATGAAATACGGTCAATACTCGACGCGAAAAACGCCGCGATCCAAATCGACCGATTTACATCACAAACGCTTCCACCGATCCAGCCACAAACCAAACGTCCTATACGGCTTGGACTGCATACAGGGTGTCCCGGTGTAACAGACCAGAGTATATACCCCGTCCAAACAATAGCCCGGGGTATAGTCTGGGCCTATTATACCCCTATACAAAATTAGACCTACTTAATGTACGTGTACCTCAGGGTTAGGATTAGGGGGAGGGGATCAGGGCTAACCTTAACCCTAACCATAACCCTAATCCGTTGAGAGTTACGGTCTTAGTTGAAGATATATTTGAGTCTTCTGCCTTTCAGTCTTACATTCCGTGACAAACTTGAAGCCCATTCATCACTGGAGATATCATAGGCAGTGGCACTTGGGGAAAGGAGACGCCTCACCAGACGTTTATCCCATGCGCCAGATACCCTTGCTACGCCACTGAGCTTAGTGTAGGCCCTATAGTATAGCTTTATGCTATACTATACACTAAAACGATGATGATGATAGGGGGATATAATGTGGGCCAGGGAACCATTAATAGTCTGGTCTAGGCCAAAATGTACCCCGGGTATACTGTTGCCTGTTACACTGGGGCTTTTTAGTGTGCAGTTCTACACAAAATAAAATTTAATTCTCAATGAATCTGTGCAGTTGTTAAAATTAAATTTGTGCGCAGTTAAAATGTTGATTTTGTGTCAACAGAAACATGATTTCAGCTCCAGAAACAGTAGGCCTACTATACATCCAGCAGTTAGAAGAATTCTTGTAAGAATGCCCTGGAATGTCCCAAAAGGTAGAAACACCTGCTGAATTATAAATAAATCGCATTCAAGTTATTTCAGCCAGCCATTGCCATTTTTGGGCGAATATGAAATTAGATTTGTTAGACAAAGTAAAGCGTCAAAAATGCACTATAACAATATCATTTGATATTAGTTATTCTCCGCGTGACCTATTTCGTTATGTCAACCATTTTGTGTGAATCGCGAAAGTGCGATGTGGGTCAAATAAGTGTAAATGATATCAGCATTTCCTCTTTCTAGACCACCGTTTAGGTGGAAATTCATGGAAAACATTTCTTCGATCCTATCTTTTTTTCTCACGTTTTCAAGTAAGATTTTATCATTTACACTTATTAATTTTCCCAGTATCTCAGCTTCGATCACATTATTATTGATGTCACATATTAGGTCATATATAGGATATGTAATATAAACTATTAAATTTCTTGTACTTTTTGCATTCATATTTGACGAAACATCTAGCTTCATCGTCATATTTTGATACGATTTATTGGCTACACAGTAGGGGCTCATCTTTTGGGCCACCTTGTAGTTGCACATAGCGGCAGGAAAGATATACAATGTATATTGGTACTAGAGACACCGTAGATTGCATCACAAGACACAGCAACCAAGTGGAGAAGAGTCCATCCACACGGTGGCCTAAAAGTATTAACTGGCTGCAAAACAACGCTCGTTATGGAGAAAATTGACTCATGATGGGCCTTTCATGGCGCTACAGACTATTTTAGTGCGAGTACTGTAGGCATGCATGTTCTTTGTGACGCTGATGACGATGCAGAATGTATTTGCCTGTCCACATTGTTCATTAACTAGGCCAAAAGTAATTTTATAAACTTGAAATGCACCGAAAAAAAACATTAAAATTAGTTCTATTGTGGCTAAGTTATTCAGGAATAAAGGGACAGCCGAACATGTAACTGGTTCCAGTTTTGGGCTACCTTGTACATTTCGCCGTTATAGATATCTGTTCGCGTGGTTGTTAACTATAGTGGTTTGGCGAAGATTCACGACGGCGTGTATGTGTGATCGGTATAAGCCCAGTTCAACAATAAAGGGATGCATCAGATCGAATCAACAATATTTATCTGAATGGCAGGAATTTCGCGTAAGTATGTACGAATGTACATCAACATGCACACAGGCCTACACATACGCAAATATACGTAAAATACTATTTTAGAAAAAAAATTGTTATATGATTGTATAATTTTATGGGCGCTTGCCTCTGTGATCAGACACGCTGTTGGCTATTCCGTCTCTTCAACTCACTGTCTGTGAAACAATAAAGTCCCAAATGTGGCAACATTTTAGCTGTTGTATATAGTTTTCTGTTGTGTGTGTGCCATGTGTCTTTTTTGTACTGCTATCTACAGGGTGTCCGATAAAAAATGACCCCCTCTGTTGTTATGCCAAAATATCTACAACCACTGTCATTTTTTCAGCCAAATTTTACAAACACATGTATTCGACAAGGATACACATATTGACCATTTTGCTATTTAATTTCAAAGTATGAAGAGTATGATAACACTTTTATCAACTAGAGTCTCAAAATTTGCAAAAAAAAATATTTTCATCGTAATGTATATCAAGTGAAGTTTTCTAGAAAACTGCTAGGGAAACGGGTTCGAAAGCACATT
>Ga0056116_1000826_pt1 | contig 11250 bp, 8 predicted proteins | sample WorMetOlspDAHAB2_FD_67352 | JGI IMG/M metagenome (GOLD analysis project Ga0056116, IMG submission 67352) | Marine gutless worms symbiont microbial communities from Max Planck institute for Marine Microbiology, Germany - Olavius sp. DAHAB.2 ...
ATCACCACATCCCACTTACTTCCGCCAGCGCACCTGAAGCTAAGACCTTACGGCGCTTTTTGAATCAATTTATTATAAACTACGCGCGGCACATGAACGACTAACAGTTAGGCGTCAACGCGTAACAAACCATTTCATAATTGGGCGCACACGCCTATAGCGTCGTTGCGTTACTTGACCTCTGGAAAGTCACACGTTAGTATTATTATTTATTTAAATACTTATGATATTTTCTATTTGTTTTCAATTATTCTCGAATCAAAAAGCTCAGCTGTCTCCGGCAGAAGAGACCAACCAATATTAGTTTTTTCGATGAAGCTGAGAAAAAAATTATCTTGTTCTTTTCTTCCGGATAGGAAGGCGATATTCGTGATTAGTCCCCTACAGGCAAGCAGGGTCTCGTAATCCAATACGGAAATCCATAACGCGCAGGGCCAACAAAAAGGTAACACTGCGCATGCCAATTTTGCGCCTGACGGAGAACTGCACGAAGCCAAAAAGAAATAAAAACGAATTATGACATAAACCCTTATCACACAACGAGTCAACCCGATAGATGGAAAAAGTGTATGGTAGAAACGATTTTTGTGAGGGAAGTTTTGACAACGCTGTATTGTTACATGACACCTTGCCAGCCACTGACTGCACAGACTGATGATCTGTACCAAATTGTGTATTATCTTAATTTTTAAACTCCCTCAGGAACATATCTACCGAGGGTAAAAAGTAATAATAATACCGGTACGACGATGACGTAGCTCACTGGTTAGCATGTCGGTCTTTGGCCGGCGAACTTTCTCTGACGGATGCCCGATCCATGGTTGACAGCTGACCACTTTGTGGGTAAGCTGTCCGCTATGGGTCAGCCAACTGGGCCAACTCAGCCTTCCATCCTTTCGGGATCAGTAAATGAATTACGGGGTTTGAGACAATTAAACTGATAGGCTAGGGCAGAAGACCAACATCCATGTGTGCGGGATTGGGCTGCGGCCTAGATTGAACGCCGCCCCTGTCTGCGACGCACAGCGCCGATAAGGCGGCATATGCGGTTTGCGGCGCTGTCTAAGTGCTGAACATTTACAACAGTAATTGCAGCAGTGGCAGCTGCTGTTTCACGTGAATATGCGCGTGTCTTTTAACAGACGATCATTATATGTCACGTGCGAATGACGTCACCTGGATGATGACGTCACGAGGTCCGGCAGTTCGACCACCCGCCAAGTTGACGCGCAAGATGAGCGTCGATTGCTTACTTGATCGCTACAACGACTCCATCGACGGTCACGTGGACGCCATCAACACTTTGACGACGCATCAGCCGGCCGCGCGACCGCTAACGCTCTCCCGTCGCTCTCCTTCCGGTTATTTCACCGGAAATGGCTGCAGCATGACGCCGTACCGGTCGGCGAGCGTCGACTCGTGCGGTTTCCGCAACGTGTCGCGGCCGCCGCTCCAACTACGCACCGACCTGTTCCGAGCGTACCCGTCGTCGGTCCCGGCCACTTCGGCCGTGACGACCGCGGCCAGCGCGACTTCGGCGCTCGACGGACTACTTTCGGTGCACGTATACTGCGGCCGCGGACTGACGTCGGCCGGGTCACGTGCCGCCGCGATGCAGGAACTGTATTGCGTGGTGGCGGTGGACGGCGTGTCTCGCGCGAGGACCGGCGTCACCTGGGGCGCGACCAACTTGGACTGGGATGATCGTTTCGTCGTCGACGTTCGCTCGGCGTCGGCACTGTCGTTCGGGGTCTACTCGTTCGACCGCAGCGCGAGGAGACATCGGCTTTGCTTCACCGCGTCTCTGTCGCTGCCGACCGTCTTTCGTCGCGGCGGAAGCGGTGGCGAGGAGGAGGACGGTGACGTCAAACCCTGCACGATGACGTCAACATGCACATTTGCGGTACCTGGACGAAGATGACGTAGTGCGTCGATGACGTCATGCGGTGGATGCTGATGTCACGAGTTGGCGATGACCGCAGAAACTAATGGTGATAACGGTCATTTCGATTACGTCACGCTCTGGAGGATGACGTCAGCACCGTTTTCGTGGCTGGACGCCGATGACGTAGTGCGTCTATGACGTCACGCGACGGACGATGACTTCACAGATGACGTTGTCGGAGTGGCGGTGGCGAGGAGGACTGTCCCGAGCGACTGGCAGTGAAGCTGGACCCACGCGGCGTGCTCTACGTCGAGCTGGGACACCGAGGACCGACGGACGCGTTTCGGAGACGCGCCGCCGTCGACGTGGACGCGGTGTTCGGGGCGAGCGTGACGGGCGACGACGGGAGTCCGGGGGTGGCGGTGCTGGTGCGACGCTGCGTGGAAGAAGTAGAACGGCGTGGATCGATGGAGCAGGCGGGCATCTATCGTCTATGTGGGTCGGGAAAGCGTGCCGCCAGACTGAGGCAGGAGCTTGAAACTCGTCGTCCGCACGGAGTTAACTTGGCGCAGTCGGTCGTCGGCGACGTCAACGTCATAACAGGTCAGCGGGCAGTCACGCCATCACTCGCTCTGTCCTTTTATCGCCAGAGATGGCCAATTCACTAGATTGTCTCAACCGACACGTCCGTTTGTGCGTTTGTTCGTTCGTCCGGTGTGTGTGTCTGTCAGGGGCGTACATCCTATCGAGCGCCATGTTTCGTAAAAATGTAAACAGAATTAAAATCCGGGGTCAAGCAATAAATACGAAATTTAGTCAGTTGATTATCAAGAAAAACATTAAAATTATTGCCACCAGATGTCGTCACATTTTGAGGCCAAAGTGCACCAAATTCGTTTCCTGGTGCCTGTCCGTTTTTCCGTTTGTCCATTCAGATGAAGTTTGACACATTATAATTAAAATTAAGTGCTAATTAATTAGAAATCCAGATAATTCTCCGCCTCCGAAATGACCTATATTGTGTCGGATGGGGCGTTAAGCTCTACTCACTCACTCACTGACTCCAGATAATTCTAATTCCTGTTAATTAGCAAATGTCACAAGCTAATTCTAATGCCAATCAATTAAAAATCCAGTTAATGCTGATCATTTCTAATTCGAATGTTAATTAACTGTCGTCGTAGGTTGCAAGACTCGATGCTTGAAAACATGCTCATTGAAAGATGCAATATGGACTTATACTATGCATGGTCCGGCCGTCGAGTCTTAACGTTTTAGCCGGGACTTGAAAACGCATCTTTTTGCCGGAACATTACAGACATGAGCGTGTAGGGGTGTCACAGTTTCACGGAGTCGCGCTATAAAATCAACATTTACTTACTTACTTACTTGATGAATACAAAACACACAAAAAGTAATCATTACTTCAATGTGTCGTCAGTCGATCTTCATAGATGAAAGATCACATACCTTCAACCTTCAAAGTCATCGTTTTCAGCAATCGGTTATCATGATACGCCCAAATAGTCGAAGCTTTCTTTTCTGTTCAAGTCGTCTACTCCGCTTAAGTACTGTACGCTGCAGATCTCTGTCTTTGTCTGAAACTCTGGTACGCAGCCGTAATTGAGATTTGCCGTCCGCAAACCAGAGAATGCGTTTGCGGATTACCCGCTGATCCGTCACCAGTTGTACTTTGAGCGCACAGCTGCGCAACGTCTACTGCTGTAGGACCAACAAACTTGTAGTATACAATCTATATTATAAGATGTTATCGTAGGACAGAATTTACTTTGCAGCGGATGAAGTTAATTGGCGAGGTAACAGCCCTTTATTTTTTTGCTTTTATCAACCTGGTCGAAACATTTGGGGATATCTCGTAATCCCGTGACAACAGACATGGGCGTCGTTTTTGCGTTACAATAGTTTCTAAAAATCGAACTTTTATAGATCTATCGAAAATGTATAATATATTGTTTGATGCGCACAGTACAAGAGTGTACTGTTTCAATATCATGCAATTCAATTATGCATGTGGGCTACTATTGCATAGACATGGACTTCAATAGACTAACGTGTGTATTGTTTGCTAATCGCTATACATTGTTTATAATTGTAATAGCGATTCTGCCGTTGGCTGCTATGCACAATATACACTGTGTAATGTCGTGATCTAATGAGAAGCTCACGTAGCCAACGCAGTCGGTATATAGATGAACTCGGCATACGAAAGCTGAAGAAGGCATGCAGTCCAATCACCGTAATTTGCGTGACACTAGCTGTGTCCGGCGTCCAACGAAGTGTTAACGTCAGGCCGATTTGCAGCACACTGTGCTGTAGTGCTGGCGGTCATACAGCTGGGATGGGATGGGGCAGCAGGTCGGATTGCGGCGCCGAGGCATCTATGTGCTCGTTTAGCTTAAATGGTTTATCTGCGACGGCGGCGGTGGAGGAGACACAAGGCGAGACGGAGAGCGAGCGAGCTGGCTTAGTTGTCCTGTCGGCGGCGAGGTTAATGTGGCGCATTGAGACTGAGTGCAGAGAACAGCAGCTGCTGGAGCCGATGCGGCCGCCGACGATCGAGATGGCTGCAGGTCGATACAAGCAGTGGCGGCGCCAGGGCCGCATTAAAGCTAGTACGGGCCCAGCCGGGTGCTGTGCCAAAATGCGGATCGGCCCCCTATAGAACCACTGGCTAACACTAACTGCTGCTTGGCGTTTTTGGATTCATCCGGCATAATTTTTATATATACTTTTCATACATCACACAGTGTGTGACAAACTAATTTTACTATCGTTTTAACATAAGTAAGTTTGGATGTATTTATGCTGTTGTTCTGCTCTGCTGTTGATTTCGCCCAGATATTACAAGTTTCGCCATATACATTATATGCGTTATATGCATCATCAGTACAAAAGCACATAAAAGTTTTCCACTCCCACCAATTGCGGGCCCCCAAAACTGCGGACCCGGGTACCGCAGCACCCTCAGCAGCCCCTTTTCCCCTCCGCTTAATGTGGCACTGAACGGCGCTATGATCTACATGTAAATTCATGTGGCAGAGGCGAGGTGGGTAGGCTGTCATTATTCCATTTTCCGCCTCCCATTCGTCATTCCTTTGCTTTATAGCCTCCTTTTCCCTTCCACTCCATCCCCGTATCCAGATAGAGCGCTTTAAACTTCCCCAGCCGCCGCGGGCAAAGCCTGGTGAATGCCAAATGACTCTGGATGTTTATATGGTTTTTTGTTTCGGGTATGCAGTGATGTTGTTGCCAATTTTTGGGACAATTGAAAGAAGTAAAACAGTCAACAATATTACGAAATTACTGTGGAGGGACTATAGCTACTCACGAGTTCAAAGTCGCCACCCTGGTCCATCAGGCGCTGTCAGGATGCGGTCCCGGCTACCTGGACCTGGCTGACAACTGCTGTCTCGTCACCGACGCTCGGCCAAGAAGACTGCACTCGGCAGAGACTCGAACGCTTTTCGTCAGTTAGACGCAGATCAACTTTGGCAACTTCAGTGCAGATGGATCTCGAGTCTGGAACTATCTGCCGACGGACCTCAGACAGCCGGACTTGTCATACAGCCGTCTCAGACAGTCGCTGAAGACATTTTATTTGGTCAGTGGGAGCAAAGCGCAGTGTGAATACCCCTTGAACTGCGCTTTCGAATCCTCTTATTTATTTACTTACTTACATGCGTCTGGGCGCCTCCCATGGTGTCGCTGTGCACTGGATATACACACGGAGAGTGAACTGTATGGTGGGCATAGCACAGTGCGGGTGTGTCTCATTCGGACGGCGCCGTGTAATGGGCGACATGGCTCACGAAGCCTGCTGATTTCTCTCGGGGTACGAAACGTCAGATAACCAAGTGCAGTCCAGTTACAGGTTGTCCAATGTACAACCCACCGCGGCGTTTATAGCCTACTGTGTGTACTGCGCGTTTCTGGACGGATTAGACTTTTAGAGTTTAGTGTTTTTCTGGTTGCTGTTTGATGGGGGCATAATGCCGCACATCCATCCATTTACCCATCAATATCCTTTTTATATAGCGTTTTGGGTAATTACGTGTTGTACAGGGTGGCCCAAAAAGTAAGTCACTATCACTGATCATCGTTAAATCGTATTAAAACCCGCCATTATGACTAGATTTTTCATCAATTTCAACTACAAAATGAGCACAAGAATATAATAAGTTCGTGTTAAATATTCTATGTGTGACCTAATTTGTGACGTCATCACTTGCTATGTTTGAAGCTGTGATATGGGTAAAATCAACGCATCTGATAAAATCATGTTTGAAAACCAGAATAAAAGATAAAATATGAAAATAGAAGAAATTTTTAGATAAATCTCCATCTATAAGGTCATTTAGACATAGAATTCACAGCTTGCCAAGGCGAAGCGCTAACATCATTTCAAGTATCTGACGCATATCGACAGTTATTGAGGTCAGAAAGTAGGTAACGCATCGAATATTTAATACCAACGAATAATATTATAGTGCTTGATTCATACTTTAATTCGACCAGTAAATCTAATTTCATTCACAGGTTTTGACACGATTTAATACGATTTTTTGATCATTTGGGGTGGTGACTTACTTTTTGGGCCACCCTGTATTTTAAGTGTTAAGTACACTCACGCCTGCGGCCGCTGAGACAACACGCTTCGTTGACTCATTAACGCACTTGAAGAAGTCTAATTTCTTCGCAGATGCAATTATGTTATCAGGTTTATGTTTAAAATCAATTAAAATGTCATGTTGCCAATGACAACATGTAAACACCGGCGTTAGCGAAGAATATTAAAATATCAAGAAAATAAGTAAACTGTGGAGTAAAGGTTCATGTCACGCACAGTGTGCAAAAAATTAATGCCTGCCCACACTACAGACTACAGCCCACAGCACGGTGTATAAAATATTGTGTGCTTCCAGTGCTATGTTTCGAGATATATTCTTATTTGTATGCTGTTAAGAGTTTAGACAAATTAACATTAGCTACACTAATGCATATCAGATCTTGCAAAAACGTTGTTCTTCCTATCTCGCTGACCTGGTAACATTAACACAACGTACTCACAGACACGCCACCTCAGACCTTCAACGACCAAAGCCGCCGCCGTACGACGCGCACGAACTCAGTTCGGGGAGCGTGCATTTACTGTTTGCGGTCCCGATGTGTGGAATAGTCTCCCTCCTGCGCTTCGTAATATCGACAGTTATTCAGCTTTCAGACGTGCACCCAAGTCACATTTATGTAGCTGTGCTTTTTCCTCATAACTGTTATCCCATACAGGGTGGCCCAAAAAAATAAGCCACTATTGTTGAATCATCATTAAATCGTATTAAAACCCGCCATTATGGCGAGATATTTTGTCAATTTATACTAGAAAATGAGCACAAAAATATAATAAATCTGTATTAAATATTCTATGTGTGACCTAATTTGTGACGTCATCACTTGCTGTGTTTGAAGTTGAGATACAGGTAAAATCAGCGCGTCTGATAAAATCACGTTTGAAAACCAGAAAAAAAGCGAAAATGTGGAAATAAAAGTCATTTTTACATAAAGCACCATCTAAAAGATTGTTTTGGAATGGAATTCACAAACTTGCTCATTCGAGCTGATGCCAGAGAAAGCGTTGACATCATTTACCATATCTGACGCATATCGCTATTTTGGCGGGTCATACATAGTTATTGTCAGAAAGTAGGTCACGCATAGAATAACTAATGCCAACGAATAATATTATTGTGCTTGATTTATACTTAAATTTTATGAATAAATCCAATCTCATTGACAGGCTTTAATGCGATTTTTTGATCATTTGGTAGTGGCTTACTTTTTTGGGCCACCCTGTATATTCACTGACATTGTAATGCACTGTCGGCCATGTTTTTGTAGACTGGGCACTAGGACATTGTATTGCAACGTATTGTATTGTATTCTACGTGAAAAGTAGTCATTAGTTTCTTTTTTCCATTAAATCTCCTGATTTAGGCTTTCTTTTCCGCAAGTTTTACGCTCTTCCAATTTTTTTATTTCTTCGTTCAGTACAGTAGCAGCACTGTTTGCACCGGAACCGCTAGCACATTTTAAAGTGTCAGAGTCCTCAGCTTCTTGAGGTTGACAGTCACATGGAAGAAAAAGAAGGTAACAAGTTTATATACCTGTCTTGGCTAACCATAGTGCAGGGGGAAATTTGGGTGTTCCAGGGGGAAATTCTGGTCAGGCTGGAAATTTTCAAAAATTTAGAACTGTATTAATAATTGAGCTTGGCTTTTTCATGTGGGTTTTTGAGTTAAGTTTACAGGCTCATAGCTACATTTCTACGTAAGCATTTTCATTTTTTATTGCGATTTTCAGTTAAAATTGATGAAAACTGTTGTGACATTCTTGTTTTTCGGTGCTTTTTGGCAGCTGTGGCGTGGAGTAACGTTGTGTCTGCAGTTCGTTGTTTAGCACGGCATTTGAGGGCGAATTTTTCCGTGTGCGTCTGTCCTAACTTGTCAGACATTTTCAATGCGTGGAACGAGCTCAACAGGAAGCTGCAGGGCAAAGGGAGCAACATTCTCTTGCAGTCAGACAACATCAGAGCTTTCGTGGGGAAACTGGAACTACGGAAGAATCGAGCGGAGAGAAGAAGCTTTCCATCATTCTGCGCCCTGAGCGAATGCATAGGACATGGAGAATGGTCTGCCCGATGCAGTCGCAGAGGACATCAAACAGCACCTCGACAGGCTGGTGGAAGAATTCAAGCAATATTTTTCCGGGATCGACAGTGAGACCACCGAGAGCAAGCTCGTCAGAGTTTACCCATTTTGCATGGAGATTGACGACGTACCAGAAGCAAGGCAGGAAGAGTTCCTTGATTTGAAGAAAGACTCCGCAGCGAGAGACGCCTTCCAGACTGTGGAACTGGAGGAGTTCTGGATCCAAGTCCGAGGGACCTATCCATCCGCTTCTTGCATCAAACGCTCTGCGGGTGCTGATTTAATTCTCCTTTACGTACCTGTGTGAGACTGGGTTTTCGGCCCCGATGCACCTCAAAACAAAATCACGGAACAAGTTGAACGTGGAGGCGGATCGCTGCTATGCGCTCTCGATGACCACCCCAGATATTGAAGGGCTCGTCAGCCAAAAACAGTGCCAGAAGGCACACTAAAATGCTGTGTGGCCATTGGCGGATACTTGGTGCAAGTTTTGGGGGACGGGGTCGGCGCGTTAGCGCCGACATTTTTTTTGCTTTCCCCCAAAATGCGAAATTGGGGGGGGGCAGCGGGGGACTCACTGTCTATTGGAAACAATAATGTTGGCTCAGTATTATCATGTATTGACGCTGTATAATTACCATTGGCCTATATTTTACCCTTTAACGCCTGATTTGTGCCTATTTTTGGTTGGGTCCGACTAAATATCGAAATCAACCACATAAATATCGAACCCCAAGTACAAATTAAGGCGAAATCCATAATCCAGTTTGACATTCAGCGTTTGCATTTCGTATTGAAAATGGATTTCGACTCAATTAAACCTGAATTTCAATATTTCTATATTATCCGCACCATTTTTGGTTAGCTGCCTGTTACACTATCCACTTCCAGGCCTGATCTGTCATGTCACTCGTGTGTGTGTCATTACAAATGACAGCCGTCATTTTATCATTACAAATAACGGACTAATCCAGACTGGAAACAAACCTTTTACATTTTCTGTTAGTCTTTGATTTGAATTCTATTCAGCCAGTGTGACGGTAAACTGATCCATTGATTTTTTGACTGATAAACCTAATAAAGATATTCATACATTTCGTCATAGCTAATACCTAAGATAGCAAAAACAGCAGTAGCGATAGGTTAATCTAGACACTCATAAGCTTGTGTGTCGGTCACTGGTGTCGTATCTTGTTTCCCTTCTTCTCAATCTCTTTCACCGTGTCAACTTGAAATGACATTTTGTAAACATTGGGGGGATAAAAGCACCTCCGTCCCCTCCACCTAAATATTTGAGGGGGACGATCCCCCCTGCTCCCCCCAAGTCTCCGCCCCTTTGTCTGGCTGACAGATTGACATTTTGCGATTTGAGTCTGCAGTTAAGTTTGTTGTTTCATGATGACAGTGGTGTTCTGCCTTGATACGTAATGCGTGATTGACTGATATTGATCGATTTGAAGCCGGTGTGTCTCCTCCACAGATCGATCTTCAGTAGCGGCATCATTTGCAGATGTGTTTCTAAGAGTTATGCCTTGTTAAATTGGCGCAAAAATTAAATGATTGCGTGAGGGGGAAACGGCTACTTTGGGCAAGCACCAAGGGGGAAAATGGGACGAAAAAGGTTGGGAACCGCTGCCATAGTGCGACCGTACGTTAGGTCTAAATGTATTATATTACGCCATACAAATAAAAATGCGTATCACACGTACGGTCGCACTTCGGTGTAATCATGTCAGCGAACGCCGCCGCCGACTGTGACTGGGTCGGCGCAGCCCCTGGCTGGGTCTATGGAGCGACGCTCGGTGCGATACGATTGGTAGCCACGCAGCTGATCGGAGTCTTGAGCCGATACTGCTGCTGGGTATACGTCCGGCGCCGGCAGTTGCTGCTGTCGAACACTGCAGGCGGCGTATTGGTTTCGCGACGCGTCAGACAGGTAGGCCTAACTTTCAGCTGGACAAGACGGTTCTATATCTAGAAAATCTGAGGATCTAGAGATCTGGAGGACAAAGCTGACGGCATGATATCAACTAACGCGTTTATAACAATAATAAGTATGTCGCCGTTTAATTATGCAGAGGCGCTGGCTGGGTGTGTAAAACTTATAAGTTATCGAGTACAGGGTGTATAGATGTTGCTCAAAAGTTGTGACAGATTGGCACAGTCGGACATCGACAAGTACTGAGTTCCAGATAAATGAAGCCGCAGGTTTTGCCACATTTTGAATAACTGCAGCGTACTTTGGCATACTTGTGTGTAGCCTATATACTGAGAACAAAGCTGTCTGTGCCGCCCGCTTCCCGGCGTTAAACCATAACTTTTACTGATTGTCCAATAGTTTATCGTGTACTGTAGCCTACAGTTCACGATGTCTACTGGCGATGTCTGTCGTTAATTCCTGATACGAAATTGTGAAGTGTACATAGGCTTAATTAGTTTTACGGCATTTTTCATGTCATGTTTTGTTGCAAACAGCGGCGGATCCAGAAATTTTGAAAAGGGGCGGGGGGCGGAAGACAATTTGTCAGTCCCGTCGTCATTTATCGCAAATGCTCACAACGGCCAGGAATGTGGGACACCTTGCACACCGCCTTTGATCGTAGTAGTGGGACACTATGCACAGTCGGCGGCGGTGGGTGTGGC
>Ga0056116_1000828_pt1 | contig 11231 bp, 9 predicted proteins | sample WorMetOlspDAHAB2_FD_67352 | JGI IMG/M metagenome (GOLD analysis project Ga0056116, IMG submission 67352) | Marine gutless worms symbiont microbial communities from Max Planck institute for Marine Microbiology, Germany - Olavius sp. DAHAB.2 ...
ATCAGATACTGAGCAGAACCTAAGCTGACATTACACCAGATCCAATTCGTTACGTATAAATATACTAAAGTCTGCCTATCTGAATTATTTTCCGCCCTGTTTTTGGTAAACCGTTCTGTGAGTAGCCTTTATATGCAAACGTTAATGCACATAGAGTTTTACTGTCTTAAAATATGAGGAAACTGAAGCACTCCAGCTGCAATGTGTATAGGGACTAACTTCCATTAAAACAAGTATATTCCATTTCATGTTTTATAACTTCATTTGCTTTTAAATAGCAGCAAGAGAAATGACGCAAATCTAATATCAGGTGACACCTTTGAGACAGCTGCTGCAGCAGGCAACACTGGACTGTTTCTCCAGATCTGTGACCACCTAACATTTCACGGCCAAAACGTGGTCGGATACAGTACTGAACTTTAAGACTGATTTTGTTCATGAAAGCACCTTAGTAACACAAGAACATCACCGACGAATCAGTTTATCAAAGGAGAAAGTGGTTAAGCATAATTATACAAGACAGCAAAGAACATAATTCTGAACATCTATATATAGAGCGAACTTTTTCAGATATCATCATCCAAAACTAGTCATTTTCAGAGTCACCAAGTCTCTACTGAAAAAGCATTATTTCAGTTGCTGCCATATAAAAGCAAATCAAGTTAGAACAATAAGGCAGACTATAGTTTCCATTATTTCTGAAACCACGGTGTTTCTATTCACCAAAAAATATCAACACATGGAAGCCAGAACACACCAAAACCGGCTTGCTTTGAGACATAAAATAATATACGTAATTCATAAAGCCCTTACACATAAGTAACAATGTATTCAAAAACACGATGACACGCCAACAGCCTTGACTGCTTATTCAAAAACAAACTATGCCCATTACCATAACATTAAGTTACAGGAACTTAAACAAAATATGTTGAATGTGAAAATCTGACACAATTCTCAATAATGACAGAAATAACCAAGTATAAGCAATTCAGTTTGTAAGACAGAATTTTCATAACAGTAGATACTTGATCAAAAATGACAACTACCCAAATGTCAGTGACTGATGAAATTGGTCACATAAGATTCATTGTAGCTAGATAAAAACTGATAAAGCAACTACAAAAATGTATCAAAAACTCCAAATGAAATACAGTGACCTACATACGTTATATAACAAATGTTGGAAGTCGAAAATTATAATGATATTATCATATTACTGTAAAAAGGAATGACAAATGCAAGAAAGAAAGCAATCTAAAATTCTCAGCAGAACTAAATGCTCTTTTACTTACTCTCAATGTAATTTAGTGATTTTTTGGTCTGCAATGAATGCTCTGATTAACTGATGTAACTTTCAGCCAAAGCCAACTCTATATGAATAAAATAAATACAAAAACTATCAACTGCAAAACAACTGACATTAGACCCATCGAACTGACTGCAAAGTAACACATACAAACCAACTGCTCAACATACAGTTCAAGTGCACATAACACATCATATAAACAATACACTTTGACTCGACTATACAGAACGGCGAAACAAATGGCACTTAGCACACATGTCGATATGATGAGACGTTAAAACGACCAAAATTCAGTGACAAGAGACACAAAAAGGGCTGTCATGAGCTGCTGCAGCCCATTTTCATCACAACTACGCTATCACTATTTTCAATACCTAGCAATCCAGTCAACAAGTATCTGCAAATGCACTGGCATCATCAAATTTTATTCAATGATGTGCTATGCGTTTATGAAACAGAAGCACGATGCATGTGCATAAAACAAGACTAGCAGTGCTCCATATCAAAGTCTTCTGATCAGCCTAATACAGACAAACAGCAACAAACTAGTCACATGTAATGACAACTAACATCAGTGCAATTTGCCTCGTGCCCATCAGTCCCATGCTAAGTCTTGGATGGTTCTGCAAAATGGTCACAAAAGGAGTTCACAGTTGTTAAACAATGAAGTCTAAGTAATGTCGTACTAGGACTGACTAGCAGCTGCATCTCGGCCAGGTTGCCAATCACAGCCGGGATGTAATCATTGACACAACACTTCACATCATGTGGAAAACTTCATGCCAATTCAGGGGCCATTCTGTCACAACTTCAACAAACTTTGAGTCTGAGACTGAGTGCAGTTTAACACTCCAGCAGAATATGCTTTATGTCTTCACAGCCAATAATTTGACTGATAAGTAAAAAAAATTAGCACTGATACAGAAAATACACAATTCAATATAACTCAGCCCAATACAAACGAGCAACTAATCATACAAAATACAAAAGCTATTCCGGTTTTATTACCTCGAGGTGCCCCCAATCCATCGGGACTTTGGGCTCAAGTGTTAATATGCTCATTGCATACAAGTGGTCACTTCAAAGAGTAGCACATGCAGGTGCCATGCTTTCAAAATAACTAACCACACACACAAATCCTAATGGCACTTATTGACTACACAGCTATTTGTAGTTTACAAAACGATGGCACAAATTTTCTTTTTCTCAACATTTGGGTTCTGGTGTACAGTCTTGTGAAGCAGGTGCTTCTTCAGTTTTTTTTCTCTAGGCACCACCATTCACACTGTTCCAGTGTTCATACTGAATAAAATGACTACTGGTGCATACCTGGCCCTGAGGTCGAATAAGTAATGTTGCAAAACCAATCAGAGGCATAAAAATTATTTTTATAATTCAGACAACTGACATCAATTGGAGCTCCTCAAAAACTTAAGGGTGGACATGTAACGTACAAAATCAAATTTCAGCAATCAATCACAAATGCCAGCATTTTCTAAATACCCCAAATACACGTATCAAATTAACATACCACAGCAATATGTGTATCTCTATATTTATCAGTCATTTTGCAGCTGGTGACTGACATCTTCATCTGAACTATGTGTTGATGCAATCTGTGGAACAGAAAAATTACCAAATTTATGACAACTGGTCATTACAGAGTCATTACAAAATGGGCAATATGATCATATATGACACTGCAAGTTTTGACATAAGTTTGCATAAAATAAAGCAATATAAATGGATGCTGGAAATAGACTATCAGTAGGCTTATCACTGCATGAGCCAAATAATACAGTTACTGATGTTTTGGCAGTAAAGTATATCTGTTCAGCGTGCTTGCATCAAGAAGCATGAGCCAAAAAACAGATGCCACCGAAAGCCTGCAAACGAAAGAGTTATGATATTTTGAATGCTTGGAAATAACATCATCATTACTACAATGTTACACAGTGTGGTCTGTCATTCTGATTATTCAACAGGTACGTTATATTACTGTTATTAAGCACGTTAACATACTTGCAGTGACGTGGTTCCCGTTGTGCCGTAATCATCATGCCGCACATTGACGGCATCAGTTTCCGACTGTGTGTCAACATCGCACGATTTTACTGCGCTCTCTGCTGGCGGACACGGCCGCCCAGTTATGATACAAGATATGTCTTTAGTTAATGTTCCATGCCGTCGGACCAAGCTATACGACAAATATCAGCATATACCGTCAGCCAATCTGTTTATTCCATGAGCCTTATTCTAATGATTTAACAATGATCTAATAACAACACAACATAAAAATGAAAAAATTTCAGCATCCTCATATCTCCTAATAACACATTTCCAACCAATCATTTGGCATTATTATGCACCTTAATGATAACTGCTGCATAATCATTGCTGTACCTTAATTCTCACCAGACTTGTGGAACTACATAAGTCATTTACATCATTATTAACTTACTTAAGAATACCAGATATACCTGGAGCAAAAAAGTGGCCAGAGAAATAGTTGACAACTACATTACTTTGAAAGTCGATGACGCAGATTACCAGTTACAACACCATAACCATGGAAGTGCCATGCACCCCTGTTCTGACTTTTAATAGTATTGTAATCATCACGAGCATGTCATGCCAAAACACAAGTACATTTCAGTATCGGAAGAAACAATACATTTAAACAGGTAGCACACCTTGGAGGCAGCGGTCCACACACGACACTACAGCAGTTTTTAAGCAGCGAGTCATGACTATATGGATTGAAGATTTCCTGTCCAGGACGAGTGGCAAACGTCCCTTTCATCTATGCGAATTAAAACAAAATGCTAGCAGACTATGACAACACAAAAACAAACCAAAATAAATTATTCAGAACAAAGTGTCACATGGACAGTAATAGCCTAACGGAACAACCAAGTTCACTGACTACAACGTTTGAGTTTTAAAACAGCTATTTTCCTTATAGTCAAACCAAAAAAACCTTATAGCAAAAGTAATAGTCACCAGCAGTGTTCATGTTTAATCAGTTATAGGCAAATAAAATTGAATATATATACTTATAGTCTTCTTCAAAAGGTCTGCAATTATCACCAAAGTCTTGATTTGCTGACCGAACATATTCCAGAGCCACACCAAACACAGTTTAGACCTTTAGACTTCAGACTTGATCACCACAGCAATAATATGATCAGAACCAAAAAAATTCAACAAATTTAAATCACGTTATCATGCCAAAAGATTATATACTGATAGATTAGCTGGTTGATGCAAACTAATATGGTCTGCACTGTTGACAGCAAGATTATCAATTATTTTAATCTGGCATTAACATGCACTGAATAGAGTGCATAGAACCAAAAAACTATCAATTACTTGCAGAAAATACACTGATGTAACAGACACTATAGTACGCATTATGAAAGTAAGAATGGAAAATGCATACATCTTCATTTGTTGTTTGATTTGATATGGACAAGTAAGTGTGAAATCCAGCGAGTCCGAGGATGGACCAGATGGAGAAAAAGCACACAGCAGCTTCGACGACAGTGATGCAGTTAAAGAAATGCACAAACACAACTGGTTTTTCAGACTATCACACAACACAAATCCAACATTTCAAACAAACTTTCAATGCAACAGCAGTTATTAAATGCCAGCGACTTGTGAAAGGATATGATGCGGGAGACTGCTTCAGTGCAGCAACGAAGTCGTCTTCTTGTGCAACTGAAAACAACTCCACACAATGTAGCATTTACACAATCAACAAACGCTCACAAAGCACACTAATCAAACATACTGCCTTGCATGGTAACAATACACCCATGGCACAGTGACGCAGTTTAGCAACTTTTATAACTTACTCGTCAGCAAATTTGAGATTTAGTGCCAACAGCATATGTGCAAGGATTTTTACTACCTACTTACTATCCTTCATGGTAGGTAATGTTCAATTAAAACTAAAACAAGCTAGAAAATAAACTATAATATCACTTCCTGGATTTGAAAATTAAAATGTAAATATTTAGTAAACACAATTATTATTACTACTATTATCATTACTTACTTCTCGGAAGCAGCAAATACACACAGACAGCAGTACAAAAAATGCATACTAGTCACACTCACCACATACACTTTGATAATATCACAAGTAAGACTGATTTAACGGAATGCATATCCAAACAGAAATCAGAACTTGACATAAGAGCAATATCCATCCATATGTTATTACACCATCAGTAAAATTCTTCATATGTAATGAAAAACGTAATATATCATTCTTTATTGGCACCAGAATGCAGCAAACAGTAGTAAAAACAGTAGAAAAACATGATACAGTAAAAAAAGCACAAAAAAGGTAATCATGACAATAATGATGAAAGCAGGCAAACGTACGCATGATGAGGTGAACAAGAACGCATGCGAACATGAAAACGCAGTGCACCGACAGCGACACCAAAAAGAGATAGAAATATCGGTAGTTACGCAGTCCGACACAATTGCCGACCCACGGACAGTGGTGGTCAAACCTCTCTGCACACAACAGCATAACAGTAAGGTAGCTCATGTAGTATCTGTCTGTACAAGATGCCATGCTGCAAACAGAAAACCAACCAAAACATTTTCTACCAAAGCTCATGTCAATTTCATTTTGTGATACTTCAAATGTTATGAAGTATGACGAATGTACGACTTCACGGAGAAACAGTAACAGACACATTGATAAGTGCAAAAAAGCAGAACTGCTAACCGACACACATGTCGCATACACTGCAGTGAGACGCCCTCGGCGGTCGGAAAATCTTGCACGTGAAACAGTACTTCAGCTTGTTCACCTGACCTCGAATGACCACCTCTTTGGTGCGTGGAGGCGGATAGTAGTTGGGTCCAGGACCAGCAAGGCTGGCTGCCTCTTCTGAACAACAATGCACAGTCAACGAGAAATTGTTTCATTCATGCCAATGAATAAAACAAACAAAGCAGCACAGCCACAAGTATCATAGACCCAACACAATTTGAAACACGAAGCAAGTTATGGGCCTAACACTCACAATTCTATTGAAAAACAATGTAAAAAGTAAATAGTCACTAGTCAGCGCACTAATGTGACATCACTATAAACTAAAATGGTACAGAAAAACAACACTAATTACACTATGTCCCAATTTTAAGTTATTATTCACTTTCTTTTAAAGGCAAAGGCAAAGGCATATAACACTTGTATAGCGCCTCAAGTCACATACAGCGACTTCAGAGGCTAGGGCGGACGTGCAGCCTATATAGGCTGTAGGCCAGGCCCGCAGACATGGGCTAGCCTCACAGCCAAATGACCACAGGCACAGTCCAAGCCTGTCGTTTAATGGTCTCCAGCCCCATAATCCATGTAATTACATGGATTACAACTCATTTACCGATCCCGAAGGGATGGAAGGCTGAGTTGGCCTAGTTGGTTGACCCATAGTGGACGCCTTACCCATAAAGACATCACATGTATATGTCAACCATGGATCAGGCGTAGATCAGGGAAAGTCCGCCAGCTACAGACCAACGTCCTAACCACTGAGCCACGCCGCCAACATATAACTATCATAAACATCATAAGATCATAAGATAAGGTGATATGCCAAGCAGCCATGTCACTAAACAAAAACGGATACAACCACCAGCAGAAAAATAGCAAAGCTTATGGCGTCCTGAAATATAAAGCATCTAGCACACACAATGTACTGGAAACAAACCAATTTGTCTTTCAATGTCAGCAGCTTCATCAGAAGTTGCCCGTGGGATCATGCCGGGATCACTAAAACTGGTTCGCAGCAACGTTGCCATAACAAACAGAAAGATCAGGCCATCAGCCACCGGTATTGCTGGCGACACATTCACAGCCAGGTACGGACAGCTGAAACCACACATTGTACATGAATATTAGAGTTTCAACAGAGCAAGTAACTGGCTTTAAATACCTTAATACTAATCTAATATAGCACTCTTCAAATGTGCACAAAGCAATATGGTAATCACAATTTTAAACACTAGCTTTTAAATGAAAGCAACACACAGAATACCCAATAGCATCTCTGCAAAAACGTAGGAAACTGTCAGCTACAAAATGATCTCGGCCTACTTCTTCTTTTCCAGTAGAAAATGTTTACCTTAAACACAACAAAGTTGGCATTTTTCTGCCTTTACGTTTACAGACACAAATACAATTATGACCACTGCAGTAACAATAGTCATTGATTAAAAGTGGTGCACAATTTTTGCCATGCCAAGCCCACAGAGTCTATTCTGCACTACATGCAGCAATGGCTGACATTAATAATAGTTAAACGGAGCGAGTGGCTGCAGCCAGGGCTTCACCATTGCTGGGCATCCATCTGAAACAGCCTCCCAGGCCCTGTTCATAAAACCTAAACATCACTGAAGCTGCTTCAAGGTACTTGCTAAAAACATTTCTGTTAGCATGGTACTAGTGCACTGAGTGCATCAGGGAGGTGATATACAAATTTACACATTCACACTCGCATTCATAGTAAGCAGACACACTGTGCAAAAACATACTCAAAGCCAAAGAAGAGGCTTGATGTGCCCACAATCAGAAAACATGTGAGACAAAATATGCCAGACTGCCTGGCCATTGCCTGACTGCAACATGACACTTGGCTCTGGCGCCAACACCACATCCAGTTGGTCATCACTGCAGTCACTTGGACACTCTGTCAGTACACCGGCTACTCATCAGAGACTGCCCACTGCCATCCCAGTTGCTCTGATACTACAATTATACCACAAACGACAATTAACCACAGTCAAGTATTATCCATAAGTAACACACTATTTTCAGCTTCTACCAACTACTGAAATTAACATCAATGGCTTACTGTGTAGGTACTAGCCTACTAGGTAACCAAAGGATTCACATACAAACCAATTTCAAGTCAAGACAATTTGTGGCTTGGTCACTTTGTGAACTGCAATCATTAAAAATCACATCTACAGTGATTATCTAATCCCAATTTTCCAATACATTTTCAGTGAATATTTCCTTGAATTGACCAGTCTGTAAATCATCCACTCCAGTCTGCGAGTTAACCAGCCTGCAAATTAACTGACCACAAACTGGTTTATCCACAAACTGTCTGACAACCGGCCAGTGCAGTACAGTCTATTTACCACTGATGAAGCATTTTCTTGTATCCCGGAAAAACATATGCTAGCAACAGATTCGCAATTGAGCAATTCTTGGTTGGTTACAGTTATACAGACAGATCTCAGATCTACTGCTCGAATTATCGAAAACTTAAATAAACAATACATGCCATACGTACAAACAATGAACAGTTCTTCTGTGGCTGTATCTGCACAGTGCACTCTAGCATATTTTCTGCATTTGTGAGGTGGTGACTCAACAAAGGACAAAGAGAAGCGCTGATTTCCATGTGTGTCTTGTAGCTGCATCAGACACACCTTGCAGTAGCTATCGGGTAGTGTTTTCATTCCTGGGCTCCTGTTTCCCGGGCGCAAGGGGATTCCCAGCCGTTCTCATTCCCGGATTCCCGGGAATTAAAATGCCGTCATTCCTGGGACAATGGGAATGAGTCAAAGACAACTGTTCATTAAATGAGACACCAGACAGTGACTACAGCGCATTTAAACGGCAATTGCTAGTCAGTTAGCAGCATCAGGCAGTACCACGCAGCTGTACACAGTGTTGCAGCTTGCAGGACAGTCGGTTGTCACCCTTGCCGCGACTAACGACTCGCTACTAGAAATTTGATATGAATGGCTCATGCTTGCAGCTGCAGCAATGCACTGCCGGCCACAGTTACAACCGACAGTGCACAGCAGAGTGCAGACTGCAGGGTGATTAAGGCGGAAATGGCCGTCTTCACCAGAGGTGAACAAGCATATCGGTAGGCCTATCTGTTGTCCATACTACCACCGACGTGCGTGGAGGCCGAAAAAGTGTTTTCCACAGAGGAGCCCCAGCCGAAATCGAATTTGGTGCATTTTAGTTTCAAAATATGCTGTCTGGTGGCAGCATTTTCAATGATTTTCATGAGAATCAACAGGCCAAGGATTCGACTCTCAAGGCCAAGATCAAGGACTTCAAAATTGTCCTTGAGGATCCTCGAGGGCAAGGACTTGTCCTCGAGAACTCCAACACTGCTAGCAGTAACATCACGGCCAAGCAGACAATGTATCTGCCGCATGCATCTTAGCTGGAAGAAGCAGGCTTGTGTTGTCTTGGTACTTTTGTTGTTGGAGTCATAATTGGAGTTGTGCTGTTTGTCTGCACACACTATGCTGTGCATGTCCATGCAAAGGCGTCTGACAAAGTTCCACATCAACGTCTCTTAGCCAAGGTTAGAGCTCATGGTGTTGATGGGAAGGTGGCAACGTGGATTAGAGCGTGGTTATTGGGAAGGACGCAGAGGGTTTGTGTGGAGGGAGCAGCATCACTATGGCGTTTTGTGTTGAGCAGTGTCCCTCAGGGATCAGTGCTGGGTCTGTTACTGTTACTGGGTCCGTTTCTTCATAAACGATCTGGAATTGCAGATTATCAACACTGTTTTGAAGTTTGCTGATGATACAAAAGTGTTCGGAACTGTGATAGATTAGGATGACGAGGCTGTTTTGCAAGAGGATCTGCAGAAATTGAGTGAATGGGCGGACAGCTGGCAGATGGAATTTAATGTAGAGAAGTGTAAGGATCACAAAATAACAAGTTCAACTACTCCATGAGGGGAAAACAGCTGGAAGTGGTCAGCGTGGAAAGAGATCTTGGTGTCATCATTGCCAGCAATTTTAAAGTGGCAGATCATTGTCAGCAAGCATATGCCACAGCGAACAGAATGTTGGGTCTCGTCGCATGAACAGTCAAACACAGGAACATCAGCATTATGTTACACCTCTACAAGTCTGGTTCGGCCTCACCTAGAATATTCTACCTCAGTATGGAATCCACACTATCAGAAAGATAAACTGCTGCTTGAAAAGGTACAAAGGCGTTTTACTCGGCTGTTCGACGATTTGAGATCTAAGGAATACAAAGACAGATTGGAAGTTCTCAAACTGTAGACCTTGGAAGAAAGACGTCACCGATCCGATTTAATTGAACTGTTCAAAATGGCTTGAGGGCTATCCGCCATACCTTTGACAGATTTCTTCAAGTTCTCTACTAGACCATTTGGATCGATCACTTGCGGTCACTCCTGGAAATTGATTAAGGCGCACAGTAATAATGACACACGACTTTACTTCTTTTCTTCCCGAGTCGTGAATCGATGGAACAGTTTACGGCAGGAGGCAGTTAGCTCGAGCACTGTCAACATTTGGAAAGAAAAAGATCAGTGAAGATGGGTTTTTTTCATGGACTACTGGCCCGCTTAACCCTAATGCTGCTCTGTGCATCCATGTATACAACGTTCAACTGTGACTACTTCATCCAGTGCATGAACTACATGGTCCACATTTGATCTGAAGCTACATTGGAGCAGCAAACCTGGTGAGATACCTGGCGAGATGCTGTGACTGACAGCTCGCAGGAAATGCATTCGTTCTCAGAGTGCTGCAACAAACTGCACTGTGCTTCCAGAACAGTTGCGCTTTTATGCACTACTTTGAGTGGAATTTTAGCACAATGGTGACAACTGCCGTTCAAAGGCAGCAAACTTAACGGGGGTTTGATCTGCATCGGCATGCCTCAACTCGCCCAGCTCGTAATCCGGTATCACACTTGTTCACTGTTTTGTTCTTTTGATCTGCTCAATGCCGAATGTCGCCTGAATGCAATTTACACCTGGTAGATCTTTCCATGTTTCACAACAGCGACCTTTGACTTAATTTGTGCAGTTACAACCATAAACTTTTTCACTTTCCCTACTGACTTCATTAACGTTAATTCTAAAATGAGATCGGC
>Ga0056116_1000831_pt1 | contig 11223 bp, 8 predicted proteins | sample WorMetOlspDAHAB2_FD_67352 | JGI IMG/M metagenome (GOLD analysis project Ga0056116, IMG submission 67352) | Marine gutless worms symbiont microbial communities from Max Planck institute for Marine Microbiology, Germany - Olavius sp. DAHAB.2 ...
CGGGTCGGGCACTGTTAATGACGTCACAAAAGTAGGTCACGCACAGAATATTTATTACCAACGGATTTTATAATAGTGCTTGATTCATACTTTAACTTTACGAAGAAATCTAATCTCGTTGGCAATCTTTAATACGATTTTTTGAAAAATTGGTGGTGGCTTACTTTTTTGGACCACCCTGTAGATAAAACATAAGAGATATCGTGCTACCTTTGACTTATTTTTTAAAAATTTCCACAGGTTTGGATATTATTTCAAATTTGATGTACAAATGCCGTCACTCAGTACAGCTGGAACTCGAGTCTGGAACTATCTGCCGAGAAACCTCAGACAGCCGGACTTGTCATACATCTGTTTCAGACGGTCGCTGGAGGCTGAAGACATTTTTATTTGGTCAGTCGGACCAAAGCGCAGTGTGAACCCACTCTTTTAAAGAGCCCTTTAGAAATATTCTCATTTATTTACTTACTCTGATGATGGATTATCTCTGCCAACACACAAAGGAATCGATAAAAATCACGGACAGAAAGAGGGTTGGGCGTTGTCATCTATAAACTGTCAACGCTCGTATTCACAACAGCGGCAATAAATTCCAACTGTTCGACCACTGTGCCGGCAGGCGTGCGACTTCACAGGTTAACTAATCCAGCGAGGATGGAGGGTTAGTGTTGTGGACGGTAAAGCAGCGTGTCCGGCGAGCGAAAAGAAACTGGAGAAAGAGTGCTCACCGCACACAGGCGTATTACAGCATAGTTGCGATATACGCACGACATTGTGTGCCTAAGGCTTGAATACTGGGTCCACTGTATGAGCGATCGGTTCCCCTCCGATAACAGTAACAGCAACTTACTTGCACCACCAAGTGCCAGGCTGGTCGAAGGCACGAATGCTTGCCTCGAGCTCACACGCTGGAATCACTACAGACTGTACTTGATTCGCCGCGTAGCACTCGGAGAACGTCTGCAGCTCTGGCACCAACATAATTATCATTCCAAGCGCCATACTGGTTTATTGCCGCATAACAATCAACACTTGCCTTAGCATTACTTCGCTGTGTTTAATAAAAACGGCCACCGCCCATTTGCAGAAAGCAAACCAGTAGGTGTGACTCAGTGAAAGCTGGCTCGTTTAGAGAGTTTTAGTGACTCTGATGATTGTGGATAAAGCTAAATCGCCAGCAATGGAAGGAAATATTGAATAATGAGTTAGTGTTAGGGTTAAGGTCTGGGTCAGGGTTAGATTTAGTGTTCAAGTACTGTAGTCTTTGCAGGGAACGCTATTGATGCTATTCTCACGAATGACCAGGACGATAATTCATCATTATGTGTAGATCTCCTTCTATTTTTAGCGATTAAGCTTTACCCGCTGATTGTTAAGTATGTTAAAAACTGTTCAAGTGACGAGCGGGGAACAGGAATCTCTGGACCAGCGCGTGATCGACAACGCAGTCAAAGAGCGGCGTCGACGCCTTTGCTCCAGTGCGGCAGCGACAGACGGTCATTCCGTGCAGTTATGTGCTCTACAACTACCTACAGTTTGCTTTTCGCAGTACGCACAAATACTCGTATGAAAATAAATGATTTGTGGTGGTTTACAATTTTAAAAGGAATAATCTGGTTATTTCTGTTTGTTCACGTGATATTTGGAGAACTAGTCTGACGCCGTTACCAATACGCCAAACAACGACATAATTTGCATTATCTCGGTTACCATGAGACTAGAGACCCTGTATGAACGCCAGTGCTAGGGTCCCCGCGCGTTTGAAAAAGTCAGGCCTGATACAGAGAGCAGCACAGTGTCGTAATCAATCGGCAAGCTTCGCTCACGTTGATCTGTGACACTGCACATCGTCTGTAGACGTGGAGGTGCCAAAGTCTCGACTCTGTAGATTTCCAGACGCAGAAGGTTGCCAAGAAAATTCATGTCGGTAACGCCGCATCCCAAACAGCGAGTGAAATTGTCAAGCTGCCTGTAAATACACGTCTACATGTGCGATATAAATGTGATAGCTTCTCGTCGAGTTCAGCAGGTTTAAGTGAACAGTACGCAAATAAATATGCTGAAACAACAAAGAAGCCTTATCTTAATTACTGCAGAATTTTCGTTGGTTTCAGCTAAACTCCAGGTAGATTAGGGTATAGCGAGTCTCAAAAATTGTCACACCAAAATTCTTCGATAATTTTATCGAATATTGTCACCACAATAGTTGTTACTTTCAGTATGCCAGAACAGCAAAAGCCATCTATACAATTAAAACGTAAAATACGGCGCTGCAGAAAAAAATAAAATGCACTCAGAAACAATTGCCATTGCTTGAAAAAAATCACAAAAACCAGCGTAAAACCATGCTGTCAATATTATACTCGTAAATGCTCATGCATGTTCATAACTGAACAATTGATTAGTGTAGGCCTATAGGATATAGGCTATTTTGAAGATAACATTAATATCTCTATACCCATATTGTTTTCATTACATGTTTCAGTTGCTACCGTTCGTTAACTTTTTGTTAAAAATATATTATTTATATACGATTTATTCTAAGTTATTCCGATAACTGAACAAGTACATGATTTCCAGAACCATTCTGCACCATTCTTACTGCACAAAATTATCAAAATTCGTCCATGCAAATTTGAGCTAGAGCGCGCCAAAGTCGGCTCATTTTTGGAAGGCAGTCATAATATTCTTTGACGACAGCACCTGCAAAACTGAACAATTTCTGCCCACTGCCCTGTGGTCACCAACGTAGAGCGGCTGGTCGTCAACATCACGAGTCCCAGACCGCTGTCCGCGAGACACGAGAAGTAGCGGAACTCCGTGCACTCTGCGCCTTGTAATGCACACAGTACACAGCACACGCAAGATTTTTAGTGTACGTACGATTGTTCGTGTTACAGTAGGCCTGATTACTCTAATCACTTTTTAATGTTTAAATGAGTGTAAAAGCTGCAGCTTATATGATAATTCATGGTGACATGACATTTTGAAAATAGCGAATATCTGTAACAGGCGATACTCTGTAGTCCTACATAATTGTCTGTCTGTCTGTCTCTGTTGGTTCTTCTGTATCTTAAGTGACATCACCCGCAGCATTACCGACAGAATGTTCAAACCTGTGTCAGTGTACGTTAGCCCATCAAATGGACCTATACCTGGCTGTGTGTTGCTGCACAAATGACGAAGAGCGTCAATTGCTTCCAGGTAACGACGTTGTTCAACGTCAAACGTGTTTGCCCACGACCAGCTGGGATACTGCAGGACGTCGGTCACGATGTCGTAGAACGTGCAGCCATCGCTTTCCACGTTTGAGCTGCACGTGCTCCAATCACTGCAGTGTGATTTCACAAAACATATACAGAGTGCCCAAAAAAAGTAAACCACTATCGAGTATTAGAAACCGTCATTAAGGTTTCATCAATTGTTTAATATAAAAGGAGCACAAGAATATAATAAGTCGGTATTAGTTATTCTATGTGTGACCTAATTTGTGACATCATCACTTTATGTGTTTGAAGCTGTGATACGGGTAAAATCAATGTATACAATGAAATCATGATTGAAAGTCAAAAAATAAAGAAAATGTGGAAATCAACGAAATTTTACATAAATTTCCGTCTAAAAGATCGTTTTCAAATGAAATTCACAGCTTGCTATATCGAGCTGATGCCAGAGAGAGCGCTAACATCATTTACTTCATATCATTTACCGTTTTACGCATCGCTAGTTTGAGGGTCAGGCATAGTTACTGACGTCAAAAAGTAGGTCACGTACAGAATATATAATACCGACAGAAAATATTTTAGTGTTTGATTGATACTTTAATTTGACGAATAAATCTAATCTCATTGGCAGGTTTAGTACAATTTAATATGCTATTTTGATAACTTGATAGTGACATTCAACAAGTTAGTAAAACGTAATCTGGTTAATTTGCTCAAGGATGTGTTCTGTAATATTGTGTCAGACGCACATAATAAGTAAAATATACACACAATATACATATGAGAGATTGAAAAAAAACAGAAAAACAATTTCGTAATTTATTCATATATGTAAATCATAAATATAAATGTTAAATATATCCTTCTATTTGCCGCATGTTAAATATTCTCTATGCAGCTTAGTTTGTAGAAGATGTCGAAGACTGGTAGGCTATGGAAAATTGTAGGCTTTTGTCATATATCATACAACTTACAATAATCAGACCAATTTTAGACATGTTTTTAAAACTAAACTACGGTGCTATCGTCGCTGACTGGGCCGGCGTTCAGCCTAGGCTGCAGGGAAGCCCGCGCTCACTGACTTTGGCCTGCAGCCATACAGCCATGCGTAGCCCTAGTCTGCCGTTGTTAAAGATTTACACCTCCGTGATCCTAATCGATTACTACTCATTTACCGACCCCGGTGAGATAGAAGGCTGAGTTGGCCTAGTTGGCAGACCCACAGCGGATAGTTTACCCAGAGTGGTCACCTGTCAACCATAGATCGGGCGCAAAGCAGAGAAAGTCTGCTAGCCAAATACCGACGGGGGGCTGAAAATGCGGGAGTGGAAAATGCGGGAGCAGATCGCAGGGGTGGAAATGCAGGAACGATAACGCGTGGAAATCCGCCGGAAGAGATACCATAAGATACCAGTAGTTAAGCTAAAGTAAATCGGTCTCAGGCAGGCCGTGAACAATGCTCATGAACAGCGTTAGGGTTACTGATTCTATAATTATAGTATAATCTTAATGCAGTTTCTTATAAACTGATTCTGTGCTAATGATATGTACGTATGTAATGAACTATCTGTTAGGTATCCTTTAAACCCGGTACAGTTTATGTTCACTACTACCTTGAATCACATCACGAATGCCGCATCTAGCAAGCTTACCACTATAAAAAAGGCCGCCACTATTTTAAAATGCAATAAAAATCACCATTTATTCACTCAGAAGTCTAAAGACGATTTTAAGAAAGTTACTTAATTAAGGCCGTATCGCTGTATAATTCTGGTTCGTCTTTCCATACGGCTAGTCTACTCCTGCATTTTCCACCCCTGCTACATATACTCCCGCATTTTCCACTCCTGCATATTCCACCCTTGCATCTTTCACCGTATCGCATTTTCCACTCCCGCATTTTCAGTCGCCCCATACAGACATCTTAACCACTGAGCTAGGCCGCCTATGCCACCAAGTACAGCTGCAGCCGGTGAGACGAGGCCATCTGCCTGCACCACGAGCTTGTGACACACATCGTTCAAGTCGTTTCTGTTCAGCTGCTGCAGCGATAGATATCGGAGGCCGACGACAAACTGGAGACTGGTCATGGCGCTCCATCCGAACTGTAGAAACCGAGTGTTTAGGGAACACTAAAAAGTGGTTACTCAGCTGACACCCGTTTTGTGGTTGCGAAACGCCACAGAACAAAACATTCCCGAGGTCTACAGTGGTGTTTTCACCATCGCTATGTGGCGAATAATATTCGCGACAGTTTCTGGGTATTCCGAGCGCCGAGACGGTCATCGCCGTGTCCATCACCGACGGTACCAGGGCATTATTTACCATACAAAATGCTGGGGGAATTCCCACGCCAGCCCTTTGGTAACTGCTATTGTCCCACCAGTGTTTGCCCTTTTCAGTTACGGTCTGTTACGGACGAGCAACATGTCAGAATTGTGATTTACGAGGACTTCGCCACTGTCTCACTTTAGGGTTGAGCCTCGCACTCATATCTCTTCCGTGGTGTGCTCTCCTTTCGATGTTCAACAGTATACTATGCATATTGCATAGTGATGGGCGGGGTTTCTGGACTACGGAGTGTCCCTCTTGACCACACGACCATGCCCCTTTAGCCTGGTGTCTCCACCAGTTACATTATCTTTAAAAAAATCCCCTGCCATACTTTTCAGCAAACGCAACACTGACAGCGATACCGCAGACTACAAGTTGCGGCATCAGCAGCTATTCCGACGACCTGGTTGCGAACAAACGTTCACTACAATATCACCTTAGTCTGTTTCTGTCTGTCGGAGTGCTCTCATGGCTCTGGACTGTTCACCGGACTTATTTGCTCATCGGTTTTATGTATCAGTTTTATTTTTTTCTGATTTAGTTATTCCTAAGTGCGGTAGACTAAGTTCGCCAGCTCTCTGGTCAACTTTAGGCGCACTATATAATAGTTTGAATTATTGATTGAAGCTCATTTATTCAACGCAAATCGAACCTGCAGAAAGACCGCACGCTGTCTTCACTCCGTAATCCGCCAATGAATTCACGATGCAGAGCCTGCACGCTGGTTGTCCAAATCGTATGGCATCCTGTGTGATTCGCCGTGCAGCTTGCTGCAAACAAATTACAACAAAGACCCGTACATAAAAATAAACTCCAGAAAAGGAGGGGCTCCGGGCCCAAGATTTATGCCAAAGAAGGTGGGTGAGCGACAGTAAGAGTTAAGTCCCGGTCAATGAGTGAGGGTAGCGTGACAATTACAACAGAAAGTAGTACAAACGGTGCAACAACATTGTCGCGAATTAATTACTCTGGATTCATTAGACAGGTGACTACACTTGGTTGAATTATTAGTACTGCATGTTGTTTAGTAGTAGAATTATCTTTGGTTTTAGAGTTAGGATGGTGTTAGATTTAGTGTCATGTTAGTGTCATCGCTCCAGATGCGGACTTATTTGCTAATCGGTTTTATGTTTCAATTTAATGGTTATGCACACGTATTTGTACTATTTCCGTGGTAATTTGCACGTGAAACTCACTGGTGAAACTAAAGCACGCAGTAATGTTAAGCACTAGTACAGACGTAAGTAAACAAGCAAGCAAGTAGCAAAATCGAAAAAGTGCCCGATGATGACAAAAGTTACTGCAAAGGCACTACAGAAAGTCGGCAAGGAACGATTGAAAAGTATAGTCTTCAGACGACTGCAGTAAGCTCGTAGGAGCCGTACAGACGTGACATGGTGGGTTAAGTGAGTAAGTAGGTTAGTAAGAGGATTTGTACAGCGCGGTTAAAGGGGGTCATGCTGCGCTTTGGTCTTTAACGGCTGTCTGAAACAGTTGTGTGGCAAAGCTGTATCGCCGAAGTTGGTCCTCGGCCGACTGACGGTATACATAGTTCGTTCCAGATGCGGGCAGTGTGCAGCGGCGACCGGGAAAGTTCAGTCATCGACAGTCGACAAGCGTGAACGACGGACGATCAATGATGATGATGATGATGACGCTAAATGAAGGCGACGTATACCATATGTAACTCAAATTCGATAAGTTAGCATTTAGTACCAGTATTGAAAACATTAATTAACGCGATTTACTCATATAACAGTTAATAGCCTAATTCCATCTCCATCTCGTGTTCGCATCATCGCTTAAAACACAACACACATAAATGCGTTTCGGCAAGCTCAGGACGGATATTGTTTTGGAGTTCCGAAGCAGGTGGTGATCTCCAATCACGACTGATTCGAGAAAAAAGCAATCCTACATGACGCAATCGTCATAACAACTTAACTGAGTCACTGACAAGTTATTACAACGAGTCGTGAATTCTGCAGCGTAAACGATTAGTGGTACAAGGACGTACGACCGCGGTCTGACACAGCTCTTTCACGGGCTCGATGCCAAGGACCGAAGTTCGGCGAGACAGCGTTCTTAGTCGCCGGACCCTCCATCTGGAATTCTTTCCCTGAACATATCTGCTCAGCTACCAACTAGCACCGTTTTAAACGTTGTCTCAAGAATTAATACGCCTAATATTTTATTTTTTATTGACTCTGTAATGCCTCCTCGTTTAGGCTAGTAGTAGGTCGTGCAATAAATATCTTTAGTAATAACAATATTAAAAATAATGTGGCAGAGCAGGTCACGTAAACGCTCTGTATGACGGTGTACAAGGGTCTCCAAAGCCAAGCGCCGGACTACCTATTCGATCTGTGAACGACGGTCGCCCGAATTCAGTTGTCATTGTCACGCTGCCGGCGCCCTACTCGTGCCACTGAGTCAGCTTGACTCGGCCGTCGTGCTTTTGCCGTGGTTGATCCGACAGTCAGGAACTCGCTGGGCAACCACCATGCAGCGCGATCCAGACTTCAACATCGCCAGCTTTGATCGCCCGCTAAAGTCTCATCTGTTTCAGCAGTATTCAGTGCATCGAGTGCACTATAGGCACTGTGCGATAATGTGCTATATAAATTGACATTGACTCTAATATTAACATAACATAAACAGGTGACTGGCAGTGCCAGATAAACTCACGATTGCCACAGAGAATAGATACATCTTGATTGTGATTACAGTTCGAGTCACTAGACTGAGATAAGTCCTCTGTTAATCCTGTATGTTTACACTCAGCCAGAGATGACTCTACGCCCGAACATCGCAAGTCGTCGAACCATATCGGTCCCGATCCTTGGCCGGAGTATTGAAGTATATACACGCCAGACCACCTGTAATACATGCGCAAAGCATGTGAGCGCATACCCAAAGCTATACCCTATTCGTATTTTTATTTATTTGTTAATTTAAGTTTGTTTATTATTACACTGTGTACAATAATAATGATGATGATGATAATGATGATAGTAATAGTAATAATACTAATAATCAGCACACAAACTGCAGAAACCGCAGGAAACACAAAGACACCGCCCTGTCCAACAGCCCAAATCACCAAGCGAAGCGCCACATCGCGACTCGCGAGATGGCCCAGTCAACACATCAAGCCCCGCCACCGCACCCGACGCCCGAGACATCACCAAACATCTGAGGTAACAAACACTGAAATTGGACTATTATATAATTGTTAATGCTAACGTAAATAAATTGATGTTTGTTTTATTGACCTGCTATGCAACAATAGCCATAGACAAATTTAGTTCGAATATCCTTCAAATTATCGTGCAATGTCGAGTACTTTTTTATCAGAGTTTATTTCAGCCACTTGGCCCATAGCCATGCACAATATACAGTGTAAAAGATACAGAATCGACAAACACAGAAAATTTAGAAATGTTAAAAAGACGCAATGGCGTTCGCCAAAACATTTGCTGAAACGCCCAGTCTGATCAGTAAAAAATTAAACAGCAGTGAGTGCAATTAACTGGTACTGCTGACTTTGCCGACCAGATAAAAAACGGCTTGAAAGCGCTGTCTGACTAGCCTATAAACACTAAAATTTACCCGAATCCGAGCATATAGCAGGCAACTTTTGCGTCCTTGTTGTCGAACGCATTGAAACACACAGTTCCCCAAGTGTTGTTATAGTAGATCTCAAGACGGCCACCATTAGCGCGGGCGTTGTCACCAGCTAGTCTGGCCTGTACTGTACCGCACACAAACAACGTAACAGCTGTAAATAGCTACATGTATAAAAAAAACACGTCAGAAAACAACGTCCCGTGCTGTCTGTTGCCCGTTCTGTTTTAATGGCCGATTCGGATATAAAACTGGTAATTTCGGTAAGTAACTTATTTTGATTATAAAATAACACAGATATTATTGCAGTTCACATATCAACCAGAGACATGGTAATATGGCAGACTAATACTCGCCAGTATAGCTAAAATAAAAGACAATGAGACATAATAGGCACCAACCTGCTGGGATATTGTCAAAGATTTCATTCAGGTCTACAATCAACAGAAACTGGTGTCAGAGCAGTATCAAAAAGAAGAATTTCGACAAACGGCCACTGCAAATGACGGCAAAGTTAGGTCTACTCAGCCAACGAAATAGATGGCTGCGACACAGTTCGTTATTATTCAGAAATGGCGGTGGCTTCTGTTTCGAATTCTCGACTGCGCCGACCATTTTTGTTCGAAACGAAAACCTAATCTTTCGAAAAAAAAGTCTCTTCCTCGCCTGCAGCTTGTTTTTATTTTTTTTCTCTGACGTTTTGTGAGATATTTCAAAGTCAAATACGCTGTCTGCGAAGAACATTTTGGCGAAGATTTTTTTATAGTCATAGTGGCGGATCCAGAAATTTTGAACTGCTTGGAGAATCCACTAAATCAGCTCCGTTGTCATTTGTCGCAAATGCAAGTAATGAACTACACGCTTGTTGTTTTTGCTAATTGTCATGACATGCTGCTGTGCTCGCTGAACACATGAATTGTAGAGACAAAAAGTTACTTTATTTAATTAAACTCTCTTTATACGGGAAAAGGCGACCTGCTGAAAAAATTGCTGAAGCCAATAAGCCGAAAGCCTACCTGTTGCGTCGCCGATAATCTGGTCCAAACCTGATGCAAACACAGTCTTACATTACTACACGAGTTACGGTTTTTGTCATTGAAGATCACATACAAATCAATCTGTCCTGAAAAAAACGATATCATGTTTTGCTTAACTCATATTACTACATTTGTTTTACCGATATGGCCTCTAGTAACCCAGCACAAATGCACCATGCTTCTCATAAAACGTTGGCGAGAAGTTACTAGCATTAGCCTCAACTGCACGTCGTAGAATTCTGCAACGTTCCTGCTGTTTTAGTTGTGCAAATGTTATTGTTACAGTTATGAAGTAATTCTCTCGCAACATGCGAATATAAGCTATACTGAACACGCGATGACTGACTCAGCAAACAAATCCCGTGAAAGTAATTTCCGAGTTTCGCGTAGAACATATATGACTTCAACATGTTGATATCAGCCGCCGGCGTTGGACATAAGTCTTGTATTACTCTCGCGAAGCAATACATTTGACTCTGCAGCCAACTGTACCACACACAATATCTCGATTATGAGCATGGCACTGCAACGCTGATTGACTAACAAACACATCTGAACACAATTAAAATCCGATTAGAAGAAATTCAGAATGCTTCCACTCCAAAATTTGTCGATAAATAACTGAATAAATAAATAGTGGAAACACGTGCAGTTATGATTCATGGACATTTAGTAAAAACTTCAAATCAAGTTTCGTGCTTGCTTTATGACACAGAGACTTTCGTACCTGCAGTCTCCAAAACTACATCGATCGTGTATAATGTCATTGAGATTTGCTTGGTAACACTGTTGATAAACATCGTGCGCTACAATAAACAAGGAAGTCTGTGTCATTTGTGGCAAAGTTGCAGTTGCACATAATTGCTAACAATATACTCTAATATATCATACTTAGAAAGAATTATGGACAACAATGATGAAGAAACCACAAGAGGGATAATAGTTCATGGCCTACGAATTGACAATTTACGATTTGCGGATGACATTGACTTGTTGGAAGA
>Ga0056116_1000833_pt1 | contig 11206 bp, 7 predicted proteins | sample WorMetOlspDAHAB2_FD_67352 | JGI IMG/M metagenome (GOLD analysis project Ga0056116, IMG submission 67352) | Marine gutless worms symbiont microbial communities from Max Planck institute for Marine Microbiology, Germany - Olavius sp. DAHAB.2 ...
GTGCTAATCTTTTCGTTTCGTAGGGCGTATTTCTTGAGCGATAAATTTCGATTAAATTAGCAGAGTTAAAGCATTTATTTATCTTAGTAAGTATAGGTACAACTTGATTGATTTCGATGGATAAATGACGGATTTATGAACAAAATTTGGAGGAGTCCTCCAACGTTCAACTCGGGCAGTCCAAAATTTCAGTGTCGTATTGAAAACACGTCAATAAGGCTAGATTTTAAAATCATATTGGAGTGTAAAAGAAGCATCAGAATATTACCAGTTGATACTAAATAGTCTATGCGTGACATAGCTTGTGACGTTATCATTTACAGTGCTTCAAGTTTTGCTGTGGGAAAAAAATCATGTATACGATCAAATCGTTATTAAAAACTCGACAAGGAGAAGAGATTGATATTAAACAATTTTTCTTCTTCTGGTGACGCGGGCAGAACAGTGAACTGTACATAAGTTAATGCGACACGAGCGACTAAGACAGTGAGTGAGTGACTAGAGTTCAACACACCCCACCCGACACAGTTTAGGTCATTTCGGAGGCGTGATAAGAGCAAGGATGGTTGGTCTCTCTGGAGATGAGAAAGTTGACAGGGGCGGCGCGGGAACGTAATGGGCAAGTAGCGCAGTTGCCCTACCAACTGTTGATTGTTAGGGCACTGACTGTCCTACCAACATTTCTTAGCTGCATGTTGTAAACCGACAGCGTAACCTGCCACTGGATAGCATATTTCGAAGCTAAAATGCACCAAATTAGATTTCGCTTACATCGCTCCCCAGGTCTCTTAGCTGGATTTCATGGGCCTACTTCTAACGGGAGGGAGATGATATAAAAATGGAAGGGAAGGGAGGAGAGGGAAGGGTAGGGAAAATGGAATGGCAAGGAAGGGAAGGGAGAGTAGGGGGCCTACTTCTAAGGGACTGGGATGGGAAGGGGAGGAAAAGGGGAAATGAGGGAGAGAGGAAGAGGATGGAAGGGACAAGGAAGGGACGGCAGGAGCCTGTCCCACCAATAAAAAATCGTTCTCACGTTCCTAAAGTTTTACGTTGTGTTTAGATGTGCTTTTGGTGCACGAGCGAACGGACCACGCTGCCACGCACGCACCTCAACAGAATCGGGACATGAGATATGCATGCACGAGTGTCCTCGGAAGAAAATGGAAATTGCGATATGCACCTAGAAAATTACAAAGTTGACTGACCGCGTTATGATTGCAGTGATTGCTGCTTATTACTGCTGTTGCGCGACTAGTATACTTATTACACGCAGCGACGCACAGCGCTCTGATATGGAAATCCGCTAGCTCCTTTCGCTCTGCTCTCGCAGCGGAATAATCAACGACGGTTATTAATTACTTCTCTGACGCTGTGTGTAGCAATCTTGGCTCGCCTATTAATGTAGGGAGCTCGGCGGAGGGTGAAGAGGCTACATAGCTTCTCCGAAAATTAACAAGTGTTCGGAATTTTTTTAGGCTTCACTCGCTTTATCGTTTATTTTTACGTATCTCTTCATCGACAACATTTTGACCTTTGTTGTTGCATTCACTGTCCGAAATATTTTATTAGTTATGCACGAAAAGCTTTTCTGTCTGCACAAATAGGTTTTCTACACAGTTTAGACCTATGCCTACTGCATCGGCCCGGAGAATGATTTGGCTATGGGGCATCCAGGTGGTAACTCGATGTGCAAAAGATCGGTAACATTGGAAGTTGTAAAGCAGAATGCCTCAAGAAGAAGAAAAAAGAGTCGGCAACGAGATGGTCTCGCAACGGAAGCTTGCGATGCGACAGCACGCAGCATCATTCATCGTAATGTGAACGATAGTTGTTACGGGCCAATAGCTGCCAAACTCATCACACACACGCACACGAGCAAGTCATCATGCAGCAAGCGAACCGCGTCAAAATAATGACGCACTTCATCACTCGCCGAAATGTATTCCACGGACATACACAACACAGATCGAATTTACAATTTTTGTGTGTGTTATAATATATTATAATAATTATTATGTAATTATGTTATTATGCTAATTGTTATGCAACATTTTTAAAGCAGTCGTAACTTGCTGGCCATTGCGTGACCGTATCAATGCCGCAAACAGTTGTACTTATTTAGTATAATTATTTGTTGACACATCGCAAAGAAATAATATATATACTAATAATAGTTAAACACAACTGCAATATACCGGGGTGGACATCAAGGGCTTAGAACAGGCCAGATAAAAATTGCGACGATCGTCTTACTTTCTTATTTGCTCAAAATTTTGCATTTACAGCTTGTGGTTTTATGCCTGCATGGAACTCATTCAGTGCCTAAACTCGTGGATATAATAAATTAGCGGCTGCTGCGGCTGTAACGAATAAGAAGAAAAAAAGAAAAATAGCAGACAGGCAACGGCAATATCGTACAATACAGTACATTTCTCCTCATAACTGTTATCCCATTTGTTTTCTGACATTGTAATGCACAGTCGGCCATGTTATTGTAGACAGGGCACTAGAATATTTATTGTATTGTATTGTATTGTAGGTCTATTGACAGTGCAGATATCCAAAGTAAGCTGCACTGACATTTTCTGGCAATCATTTCATCGTCGCGTCGTACGCTGTGTCGGGGATCGCTGGTGGCGCAGAGAAAGATGAGTAATTTGACGGAGTGGATTGGGGACTGGCCGGACGACGAAGGCTCGTTGTATCGAGACGTCGACTGGAACACGACCGAGTACGACTACCCGCCGGACACTCCAGGCTGTCAGCTGTACAACTTCATCATGTACGCCGTACTCGGCGGCTCCGTGTGCGTGGCCGGGTGCGTCGGCAACATTCTGGCGTTCGTCGTCTTCTGGCGCGACAAGGTCAAGACGTCCACGTCACTCCTCTTCCAGGTGCGAGTCGCTACTTCTCGTCTCTTTCGGTTATACTCTGACGCGATTATGCGATCGGCTGCTGCAGGTTCGTGATCATCCGATAAACGGATAACGATTAACGTTTAACGATTGCTTCGTACTAGACAACGTTACACTTCGATGCCAGTCGAGATCGTATATACATACTACATTGAAGTGAAATTACAATGTCATGAAAATCCTCAACTCATACTCACAAGACCTCAAATGAATCGAATAAAATCATGGAAGAACAGAAACAATGCGCGACTGACATGTTGCCAGTAGCGCAGGTATTGCGCTCATTTGAGAAAATATTTGGGTCATATGCTCAATCACTTCATTTTGATGAATTTTTTGTGCACAATAACTTCGATGGGTCGACACAGCCTGCGTGAGGCGCTGAAAATGCGGAAACTGAGAAACTCCGGTCAACAGAAATCAAATGCAACGCGAGAATGGAAAATGCGAAAAATAGCATCGCACTGGCCTGTAAGCCAAGTACGCCTATTATTGAAATTCGCCTAATATAAAACAAGCGTTAATCAAAACTAAATTGTAAATTATGTGAAGTTAATTCGCCAAATCATTAGGAGAAACAGCACAAACACAAAAATACCTTAAAATGGAAAATAGCATGATAAAAAAGAGACACACCAAGAAAAAGAAATGTTTAAACACGGTAATACTATTCCAACATGCAGTAAATTCTTTAACCTGTCTATCCAATAGGCCTAAAATACAATATACGTGTATTGGCTGTCAGCGAGAAAATGCAAAAAAAATAGGTAATTGCGTGAACACAAAGCGCAGCAGTTTGACGACTTGACGCTTTTTCGCTTATCATTTAAATGTGTTTTGATCATTTAATCATCAGAGTATATTTCAGGCACTCGGCCCTTAACCACATACAATATACACCAGCAAAAAGACGGAAGAGCAGAAAACAGAAAATGCTAAAACGTTTAAAAAAAGACCCACTAGTGTTTACTGCGTCACTTTATTGAGATTTCTTACGGCCATATTCCGGTCTTTCGTCTCATATAGACCTGTCGTTACATAAGTATGGACGACAATGTTATCCAGTGACACTTGCTGGCAACAGCGACAGTGACAAGACAGGAATCCGCAAAAAATTTCGAACGAAGACAGTATATAGTCCAAGCAGACAGAAGAGCGGGAGTGCTTGCACGATGTGAGTGCGTGACCACACGTAAACTATAAAGCCGTCGCACACATCTAACACCTACCTGTGTGTAATCGGAGTCATGTTTGTCAGTAATTTGTATATCAATAGGCCTAATCGTCATTTTTTTCCATCTGCAGCAAACATGCAACATGCAGTGCAAAAAAAACGATTAGAGACAAAATAAACACTATCCGTGCAATACAACATTCGCATACGCAGAGACTAAAAGGATTAACAAACATTAAGAACACAGTTATACAAAGTATTATAAAAGCAGACTAAAATTACATAAAACAACATACCTAACGGCGTCAACTTAATGGACTTTATTATAAAACAGCTGAAGAACAATTCGAAAGTGATTGCGCTGATCATGACGGCCTGCATACTCAGTGGCAGGACCTGCAGACTGCGGCCGTTTAAGTCGACAGAGGTACAATGACCACGGGTAATTGTAAACACGGTGCCATATCATTGTCTCGTATGAATTTCTCTGAGAACGTAGGACATGTGACTATATTTTATTGAATGCGTGCTACTGCATGTTGTTTAGTATTAGGGTTAGGTTTAGATTTAGTGTCTGGTTGGTTAGTGGTTATGCACACGTATTTATCGGGGCCTACTACCTTCCGTTGTCATTGTGTCGTACCCGTTTACCTCTGTCTGAACCATCCACTCGCCGATGGTCGCAACGTGCATTTCGGATACATAACTCAGCGATGGGTTGCAGACGCATGCTCGACTGGAATAGAGATATAAAGACGTTGGCTGTTCAATCAGTCTCGGGTTGCTGACGGTCGCCGACCGACCGAGCGACGTAATTACGGATGGACGTAATTGTGCGATTCGATCACGACGATCCGTATAATTTTCGACTCGCGTAAAATTGGCGGCAGCGTTCGTTGAGAACAAAGTTAGTGAAATCCAACTGCGGAAATGATCGCACAGTATAATGAAGCAACCGACTGATTTTGCCATCAAGTCATACATCTACGTGTCTGTCTTTGTTTTGACTGTGGCTGATAAAATTTATGAATTTTTCTGCCTTGCTAATTGTAAGCCTTCCAATCATGATCAATACTAAAAATAGGCAACATTGTACGCAATATACATTTGTGTGTACATGAAAAAGTTCACTAGTGTTGCAGGTGTGCAATACATAATAAACTTCTTTCCTCTTCATAGACGCCTGTGTACACATTAATCTGACTCAGCTGAAGCACTTTACCAACTATTACTACTGCGCCAAATTACTGACTGTGTTAAAACAAATTCTTTGTGAATTGTGATTTGCTTCAATATTTTTGCTATGAATTCCGAAAAAATCAGCAAGTTATTTTCTTCTGTATGTCATCACTTAGTCTTTTCAAAAGATATCCGGAGTAATGTAAGAAGATTTTTAGAGTCGTATTTACGGGCCAAATCACTTCTATACGGATATATGCCGTATACGGTCCAATGAATAAACATAGTCGCCGGCGGCGACTCTGTGCATTTATTAAGGCAGCAATTTCCGCGAACTGTTCTTCCCCTGCATGCATGTCGTGTCTCCACTGCCGTTCCAGCCGTTCTGTGGAAGGTTCATGGTGCCATTGATTTCAAGGAAAATTTATGCGAGTTTTCTGTAGATAGTTTCAGGGTGATTATATACGGCAAATTACTACGTTACCACTCGATTTTTGGCTCAGCATTTTGCAGGATTCTGCCCCAACGTTGAATTAGGTGCAACAATTGCTGACCCTGTTTATATGGTGTCGCCGCCTATGCGAATGAAAGGGAATATAGACAAATGGAACTGGATAACCATCGACACCGTTGCAGCAACGCTTGCTGTGCTGCTTCTGCAACAGGGTTTGTCGGTGATTGATACGATGATGCTAGCGATGGCGTTTCCTCTCTACTCCGTCACGAACTTTCTCGAGTACACAGGACTGCGCACCATGGAGCAGACTCAAGTCGTCAAGGTCTACCTGTTGCCGCTCGCCTTTATCGCGCAGACGGCCACAATTTGGGTGACAGTTCTTGTCGCCTTCAATCGCTACATCGCCGTCTGTAAACCATTCAAAGCCGCTCGACTCTGCACGGTTGTTCAGGTACGACACCACTGATATATGGCTACAGTCTAACATCTCCATTCATTAACGTGTGAAGTTTATTCGCCAAATTATCAACATAAAACACAGGCAGATATACACATAATACAAAAGCTCTAAAATACATAACAATGGAATACAAAATGATAAAACGGACAAAGAAAACAGACGCGACGATAAAAACGATAAAACTATCGTACTACGGTCTCTAAATCGACGCCAGATCTTGCTACTAACAGCCGCATACGACATGTCCAGAATCACATCAAATTCCATGCACTGAACAATTCGGCAGTGACAGCGGTAGAATATTCTGTTACAGTCAGCGTATTTTCGTCAACATTGGCATTGAGTAAGTGAGTAAGATTTAACGTGCCAACCGACACATTAGTAGATCATTTCGGGGGCAAGTTTTACAGGCTACGTAGCACAACTGATAGTGTTAAAGTACTGAAAGACAAATGGTCGGTTGAGATATGTCATGAAAATTGGCTCTGCAAAAGGTAAAGGAGAGAAAGGAATAAAAAAATTTAAAGTACATTGCCATAAATACAAAAAGTTACAAAGGTAACTACATGCGACGATACGAATAGATGTTCTGAAAACTCCTTTATATATTCGGAACAATACAATCCAATAATAATCCTGTAAATTTAGATTAAACTTACATGTATTCTACAACTTAATCTTGCGTATTCCACATAAATTTACCGTCAATTTGCAAAGCTTGTGACAACCAGAAAACAAAGATCAGCATCAAGTTAGCCTATTAAAATTGCTGATCTTCTATGGTCCTATTCATTATCAGTGAACGGTAAAACGGAATACCGCTCTTACCAGAGCACATACACTGTGCAGTGTAATGTTGTTTGCTGTCAGAAGCGTATCCCTAAGGGGATATGGAGTTCTTGACCCTATCAGAAACCTGCGGGGAAGGGCCCGCGCCCGTGCCAAGTCTTGTATTGGTATTGAATGGCGAACATAGGTGAGTATATAAACTTGTCAAGGGGGTCTAAAACTAAAGTCCATGTAACAACTCAATGACGGCATTGATAGTCGGGCCTATTAATCATCCAGACTCTGTAGCTAGGCCTATATTTACGGGAAGGAAGGATGCAGGAAAATAGGGAAGGGACAAAAGATCAGAAGGCAGGGAAGGTCCATACGGGAAAGACAATTACAACCATAACTGGGCTTGGGTTCGGTAGCGCTGCATAGTCTCTTTATGCAAGAAAAAGACTAATTAATTCACAAGACGAGCCACAGCGGGTGTCACAATACTGAAGTCATCTCTGTTCTCTGCGTCAACTCTTTCAACATCATCCGGTTCATCCCCCTACATCACTCTTGTGCGAAATTGCGCGCTTCAGTGATTGCCAGTTATTCTCAATAGCTCCATGCGGGGCGCTGAAAATGCGGGAGTGGAAAAAGCAGGAGCTATAACGCACGGAATGCTGGTGGAAAAGCCATACGGTTAGCCTACTCCTGCACTCTCCACCCTTGCTGTCTGCTCCCGCATATTCCACTCCTGCATTTTCCATCCTTGCATTATCGCATTTTCCACTTCATGCACCAAACTACGCCCTTCCTTTAAACCCCAACCATCAGTGTGGCACCGCGTCGCCATTGCATGGCTCTAACTAGGAACTGAGGTATAGAGAGGAGGGACATAAAAGGGGAAAGGGGGGATAAGGAGAAAATGGCAGGTTCTAGTAATAAAATGTAATATGACCTTAGTCGAACTGTCCACCTACGGAAGTATTGCTTTCAGCTGTTTTTTTTTGTCCGGCCTTTGACCCAGCCTCTCGGAATATCTCAGAAACTGAGATATTCCGGAAGGCTGTTTTAGGCGATATCTTCTGACATTCTTGTTTGCTTGTTATTAATATTCCTGCGACGCTGTAGCGCGATAGGGGCTCTGTGACTGTTGCGCTCTAAAAGTTATATTATTCTTTTTATTATTATGGCCCGCGAGCACAAAGCTGCGGGCACTAAATATTGATTGAAGTTGTGGTAAATAACTGGTTGCAACAGCTAGCCGGCTGTGAACGTGTTCTGTAACGAGACCGCGTTCCCCTTTTGCAATTATTATTATAATTGTTATTATTTCCAAAGATGAACCCCTACATTTTAGAACACGGACACGCGTGTGTTTGCTGTTGAAGGCCAAAAGGCAGCTCACGGTCGTCCTAGTGTTCTCGATTCTATACAACGTTCCAAAGTTCGCGGAGGTGCTGAGTCCGCTCGGCGACAGCGATCTCTACTACATCATCTACAGCAACATCCTGTATCTCATCTTCCTGCTGTACCTCCCTCTCGTCAGCCTCACCTTTGTCAACGTCCGGCTCATTAGTGCTCTCAAGGCACTCAAGCGAAAGCGACAGGAAATGCAGCAGGTACGCGTCGTCATGGCAACGGCTGTGCTATGTCGCCGCCGCATCTCGGCGTTTTTGTAATCGAAATTGACAGGGTCAGGATGGCGCATTATGAGGCCTCGATTCAGTATGCTAAAGGCGACAAAGGCGCGACACTCAGTTAATCCAATCACTTGCGAAGGTTACAATTTGCCGCGATGCTGCGTCGAATCTATCTGTCTTTATTTCTTGGTGTTTTCGCGTCAGAACACGACGTAACCTGCAATAGCTGTTGCCGCCGAACGTTGCTCACGCAGAGTTGAAAGCGACTTGAATGCTGGCAGTAACTTGTTCAGCAGTGTGATTCAGCGAACGCAAACGGAAACGAGATAATTGTGACAAACTGTAACGAATGCTCGGGAACCAGAAATTTGAGAAATTAAATTGGCACGTCCACTCAAAATCTAGCTGGTACTGTGTCGAATGACACAAAGGTCCAAGTTCCCGTCGAAGAAACTAACAGCTGCATGCGACTGCGAGTAACATTATCTGGATTAATGACTGATGCCACTTTCAGAAATACGAACGACTGGGTGAGGATCGTCACAGAGATCCAACAAAGGGAAGGGGAGGGACATGGCAAGGGAAGGACGGGAAGTGGGGAAATAAGGGATGGGGAAGGAAGGAAATAGGAAGGAAGCGAAAGGTGAAAATGAGGGAAGGAAGGTAGGAAAAGTGGAATGGGCAGGGTGCGACCTCTCCCCCCGCAGCAAAATTGGCAAATCCAGCACTGCTTCCGACAGTTTTAAGAAATTACTTATAACGAAATTATTTGCGAGTTATTACACATACTAAGCGCAGTAGAGATGCTTCACGATTATTCGTTGTACAAATTCACGATTGACGCTGACATTTTCGTTTACGGTAAAGTACTGAACGTGAAAATGCACAACTTTAATCGCACTGCCGTTGGGCGAGCGGCGAATTGGCAGCGGCGCAGCGTGGGCGACGGAGAATAGATTGACTCGAGCACGACGCCCAGTCGCCGGATGCACTCGCTATGTCATCGGGGAGGTCCCCGGGGCCGACGCACCGGTTCGCTTCATTGCGCCACCGGGACCGCGACCTCCGTGGTCGACCGGTTGGCTTGTCCCGCGTCGAGTCGCCGCCGCAAGACCCATCGCCCGTAATATGTCGCAGTCACCGCCGCCGCCGGCACAATGCCTCGCTTAACCTTCTAGGCCCGTCGCCGCTTACTGCTGATGTTTCTGCCGTGTAAAACATAGTAAGCCCCCTAAACATTTTGCAATAACAACCGCAAACCTGCGCCGATTTAAATAAAATCTAAGAGACACAAGACGACATCTATTTTTGTCACCGACGCCAAATTTAATGAAGATCGCTTGTTCCGTTTAAGAGATTTTCAATTCTTTCCAACTGCTGTCACAAATCTCAGTTACCGACGAATGACTGTTGAGACAACCGCTGCTGCCAGCCATTCGTTCTGTGTCTGGTGATTTCTTCACCTTCCAGCAGGACAGTGCTCTAGCCCACCGAGCCCGTGAGACTGTTGCACTGATGTCAGCAGACACCCGACTTCATCAGCCCACAGGATTGGCCACCGAACAGTCCAGATCTCAATCCGGTGGACTACGCGATTTGGGGGATTCTGCAGGAACGAGTCTACTGCTTCCCGATCCGTGACGTCTGAAAGAACGACTGACTGAAGAGTGGCGTCGATTTGATCAGAACATTATTGACAGTGAACCACAGGCGTGATCGACTGCGCAAATATGTCCGTACTAAAGGAAAGGGGGACACTTTGAACATCTGATTTGAACAGTTTGGCTGTTCTGACTGACATCGACTGTGCTGGAAACTCTTGACTTGTGAGTAGTGTCATTTAACAGTTCATATTTCACTAAAATCAAGGCAGATTTCTATGAAACCAAACAGTGTTGTTTGTAATAGATGTCGTCTTGTGTCTGTTAAATTTTATTTAAATCGACGCAGATTTACGTTTGTTATTGCAAAATGTTTAGGGGCTCACTTTTTTGGTACACACTGTAGTTCGTTAAAAAAAGCGTTCTTGTTAAAGGCTCATTAATGATTTTGGGATTCTGCATTATTGTTCCCCTAATACCCCTTTCACGCTTATTAACCTTACCCTTTTACCTTTATGCGGTTCAAGCCCCATAGAACCACGGGAAACCGCAAATATACCGGGAAGACCGTGAAAGAACCGTGTTGACTGCAATCAAAACGTAAACCTTCCGCGACCCTCCGCAAGACAACCGCAGCCTTCCGCTGACAAAAATATTTGTGGAACCGCAGAGAACCACGGTTTGAACCGCGTGACTGGGAAGGGGTAATAATAAGGAGAGTGTGGGCTTAGACAGGCTGTGCTATATTCCGTAGTGCAGAGACCACCGGTATCATGGATGAAGATAACTGACCGTAAACATACATCTACGACCATCAATATAAGCTGATCTTCGTTTAGTTAAATCAGCATCTACACCGCTTGGTGTGGCCTTGCGAGATTTCACCAAACGCAACCGCGATGCCAGACCAGATCAGACGGCGTGCTGATAATTGTATGTGAAACTTGAAGGACAGTAGCAGTGAATGGCGGCATTTGTATTCTACTCTCTGCAGCAGTGGTTTTCAACTGGG
>Ga0056116_1000834_pt1 | contig 11186 bp, 6 predicted proteins | sample WorMetOlspDAHAB2_FD_67352 | JGI IMG/M metagenome (GOLD analysis project Ga0056116, IMG submission 67352) | Marine gutless worms symbiont microbial communities from Max Planck institute for Marine Microbiology, Germany - Olavius sp. DAHAB.2 ...
ACTTTAATCATCTTCGCCAACAATATCATTTTGGTAGTACATTGAAAGAATTGTTCAATAATACCAGTGTTAACGATATAATTGCTTTTATCAAAGATACCCATTTTTATACTCGCATATTGTTGTTGTACCTCTTTTATATTAGCTATAAGCCTTGGTTTTAATAACCTATTTTTATAAGAGTACTAGTACACATTTGTAAGATTTCCTAACTTATAATGGCACTAAATAGCCTATTTTGTGCTGATGTGCCGTTAAGCAACTACTCACTCACTCCTACACTTTGATCAACACTCGTTGCTTGTGAACATTGAACCAATGAATGCACTGGAATTTTTTGCAAGTTCGTGTTGGCATAAAATCGAACGCTCTGCGTGCCCAAAAAAGGCAATTACACAGAAGGGAAAGACTACATGTAGTTATGCATATTCAATTTTTCTACTTAATTTCATTTTCATACGAGCAAGTCTATCCGCATCATAATTTAATCATTTTGTAGATCTAACTGTATATGCGGCGACGATATACAATTTGGCTATTCTGTTCGAGGTGTCCGTTGAAAACACAAAATCCAATATGCGCTCATTTACTGTGTCAACACGGCTAATATGCCACAATTGCTGTCCATATAGGAGTAGTCAGAAATTTGGTTTGGGGTCTAAATCCCCCATCTCTATGCGCCCCTGATACTGTCAATCTATTGTAGACTATACTCGTCACTCGTCAATTTTTCGTCTTCAAAAGCCAAGGACTATATATAACCCAACGATGGCGAATAACTTTAAGTAGACCTGATCTGCGGCTACCGGAAAACAAGGACCATACACTATAGATTCGCACAGCCGAAGACAAGAAGAAGCATAGGCGTGTTTTTTTAGAGACAAGTGCCTGGTGGGAGTGAACTGCTGTGCGCTGAGTCCGCGAACGCAGCTTGGGCTGCAACTGTTCTGCGGTGCCAGCTAATAAGTCTGTCAGTCAGACGATCATTGTAACTGACCAGCGGTGCGGCCTGAAACTACAGATATGCACGGTGGTCCAAAAAGCGTAACAACAGGCTCGTTAAAATCGACGTATGCTACATTAACCGAAGTTGGCGTAAAAATGAATAGTCGCTTTTTGGACCACACTATGCACCATATGTGACCGCACACACAGTCGTTCACCATCGTTACGATACGCACCTATAATGTTAGTTGAATGTTTCCTTGTTTTTACCGTTTACAGTGCGCTATAGCATTTTGTGTCAATTAAATTTGTCTACATAGACAAAGACAGCTAGGTGCTTGTTAATTATCATAATTAGTAGGGGTCGAATGCTTCAACTGTCCTGAACATCTGACCTCAATTTCCGTAAAATAAGTGTGAATAAGGACGTCTAAAGCTGAACAATTTCAGCAAAATTGCAACCACGAAGCAGGCGCGTGAATGGAGTGACGGGATATAGACAAGTGCTCGCTGCTGTTGTTGTATATAATACGGGATTGAATAGTCGACGATGCCGTCATGCAGTCAATCGCTGTCACGCAGCGGCATCGATCTGCTTGCAAGACTGGGGGACAGGTCCGAGACCACTGGGGTCAAACCGGGGCGCAAAACGGCCGTCAAATGGGTTTTCTCGCATTTGGGTAATCAGGACGGCCTCTCCTTCCACTTCAGTGGTCTTAATTATTTTACACGAACACTCATTCATTGCGCTGTAGCTGAGCGATTAAAATCGCAAAAAAATAAAATGAATGTGGAATATAGTATGCGGCAAAATTAGTAGGCTACAAGACGTTGGAATACGTACCTTAACAAACTGTCTAACTGTATGGGTGCAGTATAAGCCTATACGAAGTACAATTAAGCCTCTGTGCCTTCTCCTGATCGATCGTGCCAGTAAAGCCCAAATTCCAATTGGCCCGTCACGTGCCGTCAGCTATCTAGCCCATACATTTTGGCGCAGGAAAAAGTCGTGATGTAACGTGACGTGTCGCGTTGTGTGGGTTCAACACGTCACGACACGCACGACGCGTGTTTATTACGTGCACGCAGCATAAGCGCAAGTGCGGCGTTCACTCGGTCACAGTCTCGGTTACGTCATTGACTTAGCAGCAAACAGCAGTGCAAACATTTTTAAGGAAAAGTTTATTGTTTTGGCAAGTGCATTATGTTAAAATCAGTACTCTTCTGTTATCGCCGAACAACGTAATCCATGGGGTTTTGAATCAAAGCGGAAGTTTACGGAGGAAAATGATAACAATTGGCAATGGGCATGTTGGGATATGAGCCAGACATACATGTCACGTCACCACACGACATTTTTTTACTAAACATTACACAACATAAAAAATAAAAGTGCATGACTAACGTATAGGTAAAGCCTTAAAGGCCTCCGTGTTCGTATCGTTCGTGAAAGATGCTTCTTGACTACAGTTTATAAGGTTATTCCTCAAGTTCTGTGTAGCTTCTGTTCGTTGTTACGGTTATGTTGTCTTTAGGTAAATATGCATCTTTGTAATTTCCAGAATCTATCTAAAAGTTTTTAAATGAATTTAGTCACGGGCTAGTACAACGAAATTAGGTAGACTGCATGGCCCTGATAGTGAAATTAGATTTGCGTAAATCATATCTTGCCTGCGGATTTCTAGTTTAAGATCATTACCACTATAGCGCATGGTGTAATCATCCTTTCAAAGGAGTTGTATAGGATGATGTTAGAATCATAGCTGCATGTACTAATAGTTTACAACTCCTTAGTTAACTTTTGCCTAATTTTTGCCCGTCACTGCAGGTGCATCAACAACGGAAGTTGTTGGTCAAGCCATACCATTTTCAAGCACTGGAGAGACTGCAGCATAGCAGCGACCTCACAGAGTGACACTGAGAATCTACCGGTATATCTTAACATGCTTCATGCGCATTATTTGTTTCAGATAGGCCTACAGGAACTGCACTGGTTCTGTGACTGACTCATCCGATATCATACAGCTGCCACGTACAGTACTGGACTCATCTGGTCAGTCAGTTGAGGCTGTGGCTGCTCAGGAAACAACACACTGCATGAGAAGTCGTATGGCTTTCTGGCAGAAACTACTGGCGCATTTGAAATTAACTGCATGGACGCTAAGGCATGCTGTTTCAAGATTAAAGTCCTCAAACATAGGGGGACATTCATATGGATGTCACCTCAAGGTAAATATTGGGGGCATGTCCCCCTGTCCTATGGGGATCGACGCCACAGTCTCACAAGAACAGAAGAGAGAACATCGTCTGGTATCGCCTTACACGATAGGCGCCGTGGCACGGAACGTTACATGGCATGGCCTCTGAGTGAGAGCAATGCAGCTGCTGACATGCATGATGCTGCAATGCGAGATGACCCGACCCAACTGATGGGCTGCCGCATCCGACCACACACCGCATGCCAGCTATAACTGTTCTGATGTACAGGGTTGTGGATAGATGCGACCCCGTAAACACTGATCTCCGCATTGGTTTCGTCTCAACTTTCCGGCGTCAGTTCAGCGTTTTCGGCTCGTGGGATCATAGGATAACGACATCGCATGCAGCTTAATAAACACATAAAACGGTCTGAATAGGACATTTTTCAAATGTCCGCATCATGACGTTTGCCAACAGCACATAAGCTGAAGGGCTCTTACCGTATTCTGCGCATACCATATTCTACCCTATTTGGCAGACTGCGCTAACGGTAGTCTGTGGTATACGTGCGACTATACACTGTGGTTTACATTAACCACGGCTGAGCTAAAATGTGGTGTTTCGTTTCCTAACAACGCTTCGGCGGAATTCAACAATTTCAGGCATATTGTATAGCCTACACAGGCCTAGGTCTAATTGACACCGTGAAGTAAAACAGGCTACAAATCTCATTTCATTCGATCTGAAACACCCAAAAGGAGCAACACACACAAAGGCAACACCAACATTACGATACATCGCGTTATTTTATCACTCAATGCGTTTAAAACTGAAATTAAAGTTTAAGAGCGGAACTTATGCTACAGACAACGTGACGTTTTCAATGAATGACACCCCTTCCCCGATTTAACATATCACTGATGCATCGTCAATTTGCTGTAAAACTCGAGTTTTCATATACAGACATGCACGATTATGAGTTTTTATGTGAACAGTATTGCGTTACCATGCAATCAGCAGTTTTGAGAACAAATCTGGTATTCATTTTAGCATGCACTCAACTTTACTGTTATTGTGTAATGTACATGTTTCTCTCTTGTGTTTTCTACACGGCAGCCTACTGTGTGATTTGGAATAAATATAACATATTCAGGGAAACTGGTGGACACGCTTATTTTTGGCCCACGCTGTATATCAACGCTGAACGCTGCTGCCACGCAAATGTGCAACTGCGCGGCGCCGACCGTAATAGCTTCATCACCGGCAATTTATAGGTATTCAACATACACGGTAAAACAAACTCACCTGTAACGGAACTAGCAGCAGCAGCAGTAACATGCCACAGATGTTTAACGGCATCATCTGTCATCAACCAACCACCAGCGATTCAGTCAACTTGAGTCAAATTAACGCACAGCGAACTATAATTCATGTCAAAGACCGTCAAAACTTATAAATCTTACTAAAAGTTATTGTCTATAGCTGACAAAAACGTTTTCAGCGTGTACAAGGCACAAATGCAGCCCCTCAATGGCCCTTACATCAATTAGAAACCAAAATTTATCGTTTACACGTTTAATAAAAATAAAATTTGAAAAAGCTTCTGCGTTGATCAGAAACAAATAAACTCAATAAATAGGACGAATACGAAGGAGGTGCCTCTCCGATAGTGTAGTCCAACTCCCTGGTGTAGTCTTTCCCATATTTTTGTGTGTTTTTTCTGTGCTTTATTATATGCCTGTTGTTTGCTGCATTACGGTGCGAAAAAAAGTTTCATAATGAAGACTTTTGAATTAAGAGCCAAGGCATCGTTTGAATGAAGGTCGCATCGCAACCTCGCAGGCTTGCACTTAACTGACGAATACAGTAGAATAGACACCGAAGCGGTGTCCTCTCCAATCAGCGCCATTCAGCGGATTATACTACATGGTGGCCCGAAAATGTTTTCGAGTCATTTAGGCAGTCGAAGAAAATTGTGACACAATTTAGCCTTATAAAATAGCCTATAAGATCCACCGCCCATGACATCAAACGTGTAAGTTCTTAATGAAGTACACTGTAGGTGAAATGATGAACAGCTTATATAGAGAGCAGAGACACAACGATTTACAAGTTCGTATTATGGTATTATAGTTTACAGGCAATGTTAGCATATGCATTTACGGGGATAACTTATACTTAGAAATTATTTAAATCGGTCCACTTTTAGCTTAGTAGGCTTGCAAGGGAAACAAACAGCGCAATACGCATGCGGGTCAAGTTTTTAGGCCACTGTTAGAAGTTTCACTGTATCCTAAATAGTTCTTAGCATTCACAAAGCATGCTAATAATTCTATGGGTTTTCTTTACAGCGCAGGATATAATCGCGAATAAAATGTATCATGACACTAAAACAGCCAGAATCGGTCTGGGAACTTCACGCTGTAATTAAGACGGCGGTATAGACCTCCCTGGTATAGACGAGAAAACAGTGCGAATGATTTCACTGTTTCTATGCATAAATTCTGCTACGGAAAAAAATAATCGCACAATTTACCCGCGGCACTTCGGCAAAGAGCGTCGACAAGCGATTAGTTCAACAGCAGCAGCTATACATGCAGTGTGTACTGTGTAATCCAAGCAGGTTCCGCAACTTCCGCGGCTGTAAGATCTCGTCTCGTGGCTGGCAGTACCCAGCACGCTCGGCAGCCAGTCAGCTCAGCGCCAACACTACTGTACATTCGAGTGAAGCGCATCAGTTCTGTTCTGCTATCAGCGCAGATGTTGACTCTGCACTACTGTTTTTCCGCTCCTATAGCCATGTCGGACTTTTCAACCAGATGGCGTTGTCACTCGGAAATTAGGCCGTACGCAGGAATTTTCTCATTTCCAGATTTGCCGCCGAAACTCGCGTCTGTTGGCTGACTGCGGCAGCCAACAATGAAGTGCTGTTAATCGTTAAATTAAATAAGTATAGTTAAGTTTGTAGTTTGTAGCAGATAGGCCAAATTAGTTATAAAAAAGTTTGCGTATGCACATTTCTTAAATGTAACAGAAAAGCGCCAGGCTGTGCTCGGAGTCGCGTGGTCGTAGTCCCACACAGGGTGGCCCAAAAGTAGACACAATACCGAATTATAAATAAAGCGTATTAAATTATATGCGCTTATATATTCTTCTCGTTAAAGTAGTGTCACAGAAGTACTATAAAATTATCACTCAGTATTACATATTCTATGTGTGACCTACTTTATGACGTAAATAATAAAATAATTACTGTGCGTGGCCTGCAACGCTGCGTTGAGCGCCATGGTTTTATAATTGATGTGAATGTTCATTTCTTGCATCTGGTAGCCTTAACCAGCTATATTAAATCCACTCCTTTATATGGAAATTTGTGTAAAATATCGTCAACCCCATTTTTTAAATCCAATCGCAGTAGCTACTCAAATTTGACTAAGAACAGTAAAGTATAGGTGGGAGTAAGTAGAAATAAAGTGTCACCAGATGCAAGAAATGAACATTCACAGCAAATTAAAATTAACCACAGTGTAGGCCTACAATAATGAAAACCTCAGGTCTGCCGCCCGTGGACAAGTAAACGGCAGGCATGTCGGTTTGTTATTCAGAACTCACCATGACACTGGGTTCAGAGAATCGTGCTCGAGGTCGTTTCAGGCAAGCGATGACGCATTCCTCCAGACGGACGTGGACATCACATTGCCGCAGACTGCAGCAGTCGTCAACCAAACATCTCCCACCAGGTGTTACCCGCAGTGTTTAATTAATAGGATTACAGTAGATCCCGAGTTGTCGTTGGTTCAGTCTTAAACATCTGTCGCGACATAAACTAAATACAGAATATTTTTGCAATAAAGTGAACATATTTAATTTAACATGTATAGACCCATCTATGGTTTTCCATATATGAATAAATTAGGAAATCGGTCTATAAGCAGTTAAGTTATGAGTTCACCTAATTAGTGTGCAATCGATCTTGCCTGAAAAGCCTGTCGAGCACCTTAATTTTGTCAAGTGAATCGCAAACGCCAGCCCGTCTTTTGCCAACGCGTGGCCCCTGACGTTAGGCCCTACTGGCTGCTGGCTTGCACGCGGGTGCGAGGCTGCGAGTCCCTCTGCCCAGGTCCTACAGTAGAAGAAAAAGAAGATTTAGGCATAGATGATAGACAGTGAAGTCCATAGCGAGCTAGGGAGCTCATCCATTTTACGTACTTTGAGCCGACGAGGGTTAGATAAAATTTAGCTAGCGTAGGCTACAATCGGGCTCGACGTAGCCTAACCTTGGCCTAACTGTGTTTATACCTATATGTCCAACGCGATGCCGTTGCCGATACACCGGCCGCCACTGTATGGACCCAACTTGAACTACAGTGTATTAGGCCTATGTCGTTCTCACGATTTACGAACTCAAATCATCGTTGTCAGAATCAGTTCAACCATCGGTATAGCGTGTCGCCATTAACAGCAACATTGACTACCAGATTTTCACATTTTCTAGTGCGCCCCGATACAGCGAGACTGACAATGTCAGTGCATCTACACTGTGGCTAAAAAACGCCCCCACCTTATATTTTGAGTAACTACGCGAAAAATAAATCAATTTTTAATAATTTTTGGTGCACAGAATCAAGAGAAATTTTCACATAAGATTATTAGAAACTCGCCCATCTCACCTGAATAATGTTGCCGCACTACCTTGTGGGACTGCATCTAATGGTCCACTGCACTGGTGCACGACGATTGTCATTATGCACAAACAGTCCATTTTCAACGATTACACAATTGTCAAACTAATTAGTGAAAGATCGACAATCTTCTTTTAAATATACTATGTTTTCCATTCCGTATAGGCCTAATCAGTCTATACGGGGTAGCACCGAGGCACTGTGCAAGAAGCCCTAAACCACTGGGCCTCGTTCTCCGATCGGTCAGCCGATCGGCATAAACCCATATAGTTCTGTCAATTTTTCTGTCCATACGGAACTATCTTTGTCACAAGTTATTTTCACATTATCATCATCTTATAGAGCCCTATTTCTCCATTATGAGAACTTATCCTGCCTGCTAAGAACAGTGTCCGCAACTCCGCTTGCAAATGCGTAATCTATTACTTATTTACTGTCATATGGTGACGTCAAAATGGGCCACGTGATCTGACGTAGACAGCGTTGTCAGGGAAACGGGGACGAGAAGTTGGAGATAAGAGTCCAACTTGCTCGCAATTCTGTTAAAATTTGCTTCATTTTCGTCGCCACGCAACTCTTTTCTGTGCGATCTTCGACTACAACACTAGCAGAAATGCCGAAGAGTGGGCGCAATCAGAATCAAGCGCAGCAGGCGGGCTCGTTAGCCGCACCTGACGCCGCGGATGATATGATCAGCAGCAAGCGAACCCTCTGCGTGAGTGTGTCGTCGGGCGCCATCCTGATTCTCAGCTTCTGCATGATCTGGTCACAGGTTTCCGAAACCTTATATCGTCGTTAACCTATTTGTTATGGTCGATTCTAAAGAGTATGGATTTTAGGCTAAATGTAAAAAAAGTAGTAGTTTGGGGTGCATCTTCTTTAGCGCGTATTTACTTTTATCTTGTTCCTGTTGTTTCTCTGTATAGCATAGCACTCGTATCTTATCCTGTATTTTTTTTGCAAAAGGCAGATTAGACCATTTGTCAAATTTTCTCGGGGGAAGATTATTGGGTTTTGACATCCGGACTGTTGTCAATGAACTGCGTTGCTGACACGCTATGCTATACATTGTTACAGTGCTCGAGTTTGCATCCGGGAGGGGGTTAAAATCTTAAACTGTTTATGGATATCAGGTGGGAATCAGACATTTTAGGCAAGGGGTTCGAACTTCGAACCCCCTGACCCACCCGGCAAATACAGACCTGTGTATAGCCTATATTTTGTACTGTTCTCTCGTCTGTCGTGTTTTTCACTGTGATGTGTGAATTTAGTCAAATAAGGTCTACATTCATACTATTGGCAATGTTCACATTTAAAAGTCACAGACTCACAGGGTGATTGAATTTACATAACAATATGAACGATATGTCGATGCTATAATGACATAGAGGCCTAGCAATATGCTAAGCTGTCCCAAGCCCACGCACCATTAAACCTGCGCTCACAAATGCAGACTAGCGTATGCAACTGTATGCGCTGATGTGATTCAGTAAATGAAAAACAAAGGGAGGGGAGGGAGAAGAGAAAGAGAATACCTACTTTCTTGTAATGTGAAATAAGGGGAAAAGGATGGGGTAAAATTTGACAGTCTGCAAAAGTAGGTAAAGGAGAACAGAGAGGGAATAGAAGAAGATTAATGAAAGATTATGCTTCCGGTGTGAAATCTTACCACCGCTGTCATTGGAATGTGCCCTGCAATGCCATTTAACGTCGTTGTGTTGTTCTTGTCTTCCCACCTTGTATCAGTTACGTGTAAAGGTGTCTGCGTTTTGCTGTATCAGAGATTCTCGGCGATCGCCTCCGTGCCTATTCGCATTCAGCACCCGGTGGCCGTTCCACTCGGCAACGACTCCGTTGACAGTCAGTAACGTGTATCGTTGTTAGTTGTTGTAATATGTAATTATAGGCATAGGCTTATTGGCCTATTATAATACAACATAATTATACAGTATCGTATTAAAACCCGCCATTATGGCTAGATTTTTCACCAATTTCGATTACAAAATGAGCACAAGAATATATTAAGTCTGTATTAAATATTCTATGTGTGACTAAATTTGTGACGTCATCACTTGCTGCGTTTGAAGCTGTGATATGGGTAAAAGCAACACATCTGATATAATAATGTCTAAACACCAGAAAAAAACGAGAAAATATGGAAATAAAAGAATTTTTACATAAAGCTCCATCTAAAAGATTGTTTTGGAGTAGAATATTCACAGCTTTCTAAGGCGAGCTGACGCCAGAGGAAGCGCTGACATCATTTACAGTATCTGATGCATATCACTAGTTCGGGCATAGTTATTGAGGTCAGAAAGTAGGTCACGCATAGAATAGCTAATGCCATCGAATAATATCATAGTGCTTGATTCATTTATTAATTTGGCGAATAAATATAATTTAATTGACTGGCTTTAATACGATTTAATACGATTTTTTTTTGATAATTTGGTAGTGGCTTACTTTTTGGGGGCCACCCTCTACAGCGTACATGTGTAGTCTACAGTCACGTCCACTTAGGCTATAACATTTTGGATAGCCTAAGTCTAATATCTGATTAAAGGATAGCAAGATTTCAGTCCTCCTGCAATTTTAGTATTTTGTTAAAAGTTCTGTAAAATAGTAAATCTCAGATCGGCGTAGTTTTTTTTTCAATGACACGTTTTGCTGATAAACGACAAAATAATAACAATTGATGAATAAGTGAATAATCTCGATCTCAGTTAAGTAGCCTACAGCCCAGTGAAATTCCACCACTGGATGTTGTGTTGCGTGAGCGTAATATTTCTGTATAAATGTGATCAACCGGATTTAGTTGTACTTTTGTACAGAACTTCAGAACGCATCTAACCATAGATTACAATATGCTATTTACTACAGGGAGGCCCAAAAAAGTAAGTCACTATACCAATTTATCAAAAAAGTCGTATTAAAGCCTGTCAATGAGATTAGATTCATTTGTCAAATTAAAGCATGAATCAAGCACTGGAATATTATTCGTTGGTATTAGATATTCTTGCGTGACCTACTTTCTGACCTCAATAACTATGCCTGACCCTGACCCGCAAACTGGCGAAACGGTAGGTCTAAATAATGTCAACGCTTCTTGTGGCATCAGCTCGCTTTAGAAAGCCGAAAATTCTATGTCTATACACTCTTTTAGATGGGGATGTAAAAAAAATTTTACTTCCACATTACTCTTTTTTCTGGATTTAAAACATGATTTTATCTGATGCGTTGATTTTGCCCGTATTGCAGCTTCAAACACAACATGTGATATGACGTATGTCTGTAAAGAACACACTACAAATATTACAGACTTTCCAGTGCAAATAAGTGCCAACAGATATTATCTTAAAG
>Ga0056116_1000837_pt1 | contig 11155 bp, 6 predicted proteins | sample WorMetOlspDAHAB2_FD_67352 | JGI IMG/M metagenome (GOLD analysis project Ga0056116, IMG submission 67352) | Marine gutless worms symbiont microbial communities from Max Planck institute for Marine Microbiology, Germany - Olavius sp. DAHAB.2 ...
AAAAAACTATACACACTGGAATGATCACACTTTGGCAGTAATAAGAAAGTCAGATTTTTTTGCGCAATAATTCAAAATATGCCAACAACGAACTGAAGACGGCAGAAACAAGAATAGATGTTGGCCCAATAGGCTATCAGAAACTATGAGGTTCATGTGCAAATTTTTCATCCTTCAATCATTTTGCCAAGTCCAAAGTTCCTTCAGCTATTCTGGTATATTGACTTTGCAATCCAGACATGCACGAGAATTTGACTTGTAGGCTCATGTATTTAGACTACGTTTTAGTTTTCTAAAAAAAATCGCCGACACTAGTTCTTGTCGTGTAGCACAGAAGACTAAGAATCACAGGGCTCTAACTTTTGCAAACGCAATATGCATCTTTAGTTTTCATTCATCACTTCATGATGTGGCCACAAGGTTTGGTGAACTGATTTCCAACCTCAAAATATCATCATTGGATTTCTTGATTCGTAAGCTGGCACAGTCACTGGTTAATGTTTTGTTTCAGAGTAATGACAACTTATGAAACGTTTTCATACCTCAAAAACGGGAAAATTTACATTTAACATTTTAGCATACGCATACTATCCGTGGAACAAATAGATAAACGGATAAGTGGACAAATATATGATACAGCGTGGCCTAAATAGTGCAAACAAATCAAACAATGCCTGTTCCCACGTCAACAAAAACAGTTAAGAATACAGGAAATCCATGCCGCAAACAGAAAAAAAACATATCTACACCAGAACTTCGAAGATATTATGGTAGCTAAGCCTACATCTAATGCTGCTGGGCCTTTTAAGAGCTTATAATATTCATTACCTTGGCTACGAGTACGCCAATATACGATAAAGTTTTCAATTACAATTACACGTAAATGAAGACTTCAGAATTACTTTAACAGCCACAATTACTTCACTGCTGTACAAAATATGCAATTTAAAAGAATTACAACTAGAATTATAACTTCTCATGTTAAATTAACAACGACAGAGAGAATAAACATTTTACCGCACAGGTATTGACGAACTTTGGTTGCTATCATTTTTTAACGAGTAATTAAAATTTTCTCACAGTCAGTTGCACCTCAGATCCATGCTTACTCTCGCACTTGCGGTAAATTCTTTAACAGTGAGCAAGTCAGTAAAGTTTAGCGCATGTCCCGACACAGAGTATAGGCCATTTTGAAGCAGGAATTCAAACAAGGCTGCACCAGCGACTGCTGCCTCAATTCCTCAGATGTTCTTTGACTGGCGCTGGACCGGTCACCGTTCGATGTGCAAATCGCACACTACGGCCGCTTCGCTACGCGATGATGACGGTGATGATTATGAATTCTTTAAACAACCATCACAACTTTAAAAGTGTTCCGGGACGCTACGCTGATGGTGTCTGGGAAACGGTTTTCTCACCCTTTTCGCTCGACTTTCCATCGTAATACTCAGCTGCAACTGGAAGTCCCAGGTTGGTGAGGTAGCGAGCGTATCCAGCAAACACTGTGCTGGAGGCTTCGCAGTTGCACAGCAGCCCGAACTCGCGGCACGCCTCCAGAAACAGTGTGGCTCGGGTGAAGTGCCGTACTCCGACGAGGAGATCCACCACGGCGCTGAACCGACCAAGGGACAGCAGGACAATGGCGGCGGCGTCACGACGGTCGACCGCCGGGGAAGCCAGGTGCTCGGCCCAGCGTCGCATCACATCCACGCACTCGTTCTCCGCCAGCGTGGTCTTAGCTAGGCGGGCCGCTTCCCGCCACCGGCCGTACGTCTGGAGGTAGCGGCACGCGTCGGCGCCCTTCTCGATGAGACACAGCAGCTGGACGCCTTCCGAGAGGCGGCCACTTGCAATCAGGTTGGTCGCAACCAGTTTGATGGTACTCTGCGACGCACCGGACGAGCGAATACTCGCCACGAGGCAAGCTCGAAGCGAGTCGATATAGAATTTGTCGGAGTCATTGGGATCAGTTTCGAGAAGTAGCTGGACAGCGCGGTCTGCGTCTCCCAGGAGAATCAGGTCGTCAGCACAGCGGCGGGTTGGTTCACCGGGAGCTCGACGGGCATCGTGCAGTGCCGCCAGACGCCTCTCGTGGTCTGCAAATGTCCGGTTGTCCTGTACCACATCGTGGCACTGGCCAAGCGGCCGATCTGCCAAGGACCGCCAGGCCGCCGCCTCCTCTGGGTTGGAAGATCCGTCAGCTTCCTCAAAGACGAGGAGGTCGAAGGATTCGCGGACCGGAGTTGTGATCGGCAGGAACATTCCGTCGCCGCTGTTGCTCTTAGTCGTCATCGTGCTCGTGCTGCGCGGTATCGCCGTTCCAGATTTGGCAGCTCGGATGTAGTGAAGCGCTACCGTCCAGAATGCCAGCTCCGACTCATCTCCAAACAGTCTCGCGGTGATGAGACACCGCTCTGCTGTACCAAATGGGCAGGACTCGAGGTAGAACCGCAACTCGTCGTCAAACAGGTCCATCTGTCCGGCAAAAGCGGTAGACTCCACCGGTTCGTCTGGTGGTGCGCCATCGTCCAAGCGGCAGTCCAGCTGGTAGCGCTCGCGCCACGGCTGGTGCTGCAACAGACACCTCAGAACCATGCCGGAGTGGGCAGACAGTGCGTGCGGGCAGAATATTGGCTCTGGCAATTGGTAGTCATCGAACGGAGAGTAGTTCACCGAACAGGCGATGTCCATCACACGAACACAGCCGTCAGCACATGCCAACACCGGACGATCAGAAGCCGCCCATTCAACATCGACCACTTTGGCGAGGTCCTTCGGACAGCGTACAGACGCCACGCGCTCCACGTCCTTCGCATCCCACACATCAATGCCTCCGCCGTCATTGTACAGCACCGCCAGCTTCATGTTTCCGCGTCCGGGAGCAAACCGGATCTTTCGGATCCAGCCGCGTGATGTGTTGATGGCTCGTGACATCTTTGCCCGCAGATCCCAGATATTGAGATTACCGTCAACATCACTAAGGACAAGAGTCTCCGCCTTCCACGCTATGCTGGTAATGCTACCCATTCCACCATCGGGAGGAATCTTTGAACCATCGCGAACCAAGTTGCCTTCGACGATGAAGTGATACAGCAAACCATTTATGTCGGTGAACACAAAGTGCTCGCGTACGGAAGTAATGGCTGGTGTCGATGACGATCTTTCTTCTCCGAATTCGCTTGACGGTGTGGGGCAACTGGACGGGGTTGTTGGAAGGTCGAGCATTGACGACGACTTTGAAACGGGCGAAGTTGCATCATTTCCATTTGTTTCCGGAGTTGACGCCTTCTTCTTCGCCACCTTTGAGCCAGAACCATGCGACGGAGACCACTCGAGGGCAGTCACATGCGGAAAGTTCTTCGGCATCCGGCGCAGAAGCGACAACGTCCGCAAATCCCACAGTTCAAACGGGCGATCGCGAAACAGAATCACAAAGTACTGTTTCAAGTATGAAGCTCTCAGAGCTTCCACCGGGCACTCGTCATCCATGTTGGTGCGCAGAGGCACGGAACGTCCAGTGTCGATGTCCGTCAGCATGATCTCATTCCGCACCAGACCATTGCTAATTCCCGCGGTCGTAGGATACGCGAATGAAAGAAATCCGCGTCGACTAACCCACTCTATGCCACGCACCGAGCAAGTATGGACAGCAAACTCACGCCAAAGCTGCCCACTTGAAAGATCATAGATCTGTATCATACCCACAGAACCGCCACCGGTGCCACCAACAGCCACCACAGGTCGATAGACGGAGAAGTTTTTCGTGGTTAATGGCGGGCACATTCGCAGAATGGTCGGAGCTGTAAGAAGACCGGTCATCAGACCAGTCAGCATAAGTCGAATCGATGTGCCGGGACGTTCGGCATTTCCATGACGATCGTCATCCACCATGCCGACAAGATCACTCAGCGTCAGCATCGGGGACTGGGTCACCGTTCCCAGATTCAACCCGTGGTTTGTTGACGACAACATCGATTTCGGAATAGCAGACGGCAGGGCCTGCAGCTTCCGAGAAAGTCCGTTGGTGAAGTTTACTTCCCAGAAGAGAATGCGGCCGTCGCTGGTCAACAGAGCAGCCCGTCTTTCAGTGACCGGGCACACCACCGCGCTGAACACACGGTTGTGCTTCGTGATACGCAGCGACTCCGAGTGGCAGCGGTTTTCGTACACAACGTCAATGCCTGCGTCGTCAGATTCGGACGACGGCGACAGCATCCCGCCAGAGCGAGGCATGTCAGCGCGACGACGCACTCTCAGCGACATTCCGCCACTTTCGTGAACACAAAACAGGGCGTCGCACTCTCTCAGTGGCACGACGTGAGAAAAGATCGAGCCAGCGCGCTCTGTCAGAACCACACAAACCGTCTGCCCGATGTCGAGATCGATGACGAGTATTTCTCGCGGATAGACAAGTATCAGGTGCTGGCGACAGGCGCGATGGTACACCAACTGCAGGCATTCTCGAACAGCACTCGATCCCCCAGCACTGTCGTCATCACCACCTTTCCATGGACCGTCGCCGCCAACAAGGATGCTGCTGACACGGCGGATGGTTGACTTCGGTACTGATGCGGAGCGTCTGTCGGACACTCTGTCGGCACTGGTCGAATGTGACACCGAGCCTGCTCCCGGACTTGAGATGTGAAATTTCTTTCCTGATGACGCAGGTGCACCACTCAGGGAGAAATCATCGACAAACAGAATACAGTCCTGACCAAGAAACGCCAGTCGAGACGGATCAAATGGATCGAATGTGAACGACAAAAGCGGATCAGAATATGTCTTCTTCCACAGACGACTGCCATTTTCTGTATTCCACAGCACGAGAGTGGATGGTGGGTGCAATGCTGCAAGGAGATCGTGCGAGGCAGCCTGAACACTGACCCAGTCCATGTCAGCAACCGGTTTACCAGTCTCGATACATTCGGCCCCAACCACAGCATGGGTCACGTCCCATATCAGAATCCGACCGTTGGTATCGGCCGATGCTAACCGCAGACTGTACGGACTGCTCAGGTCGTGGCAGAAGTTTTCGCGCGCCCACTTCACCTTGACGACTTGGCCGCGCTGATGATCGAGAACTTGAATCACTTGCACTGTCGCGGGATCGACAACGACTACACAGCTCTGGCAGCCGTATGCCAACAAACCTTGCCAACCCCAGTCAAATGCACCTTTGTTGAGGTTGTGCAGTTGGCCAGTCATTGTTTTTGGCATGATTTTCATTGCCATCATGCTTGGACTTCCAATGCACAAAGTACAGTTAGTCACTCGTCAAATGACATCAACATCCTACAAGTCAAAAAGAAACACAGTAGTCTAAAAAACAAGCAAATATCACTAGTCATATGGCTAATTACATACAGGACTGAGGGCTCAAAATAGGGATGTACTGGATAGCAATTTTTTTTATCCCGTCTGAATCGGACAGCACTGGATATCACATAAACTATCCGGCCAGAACCGGATATGTAAATACTTACTGCATAGCGAATATTTTTGTATTCTGTGTGGAATGAATAAGAAAAGTATTTCCCTGTGCTTGTTGTTTTCAGCTTTGTGTGATTAAGTGTTGTAAGTCAATCCAGCACAGTTGACAATGCACAAAATCATCTAGAACTAACGAGGTCAAAAATATTCAATCAAAAACCAAGTAATCAATAATACTCAGTGACTGTCTGTCAACCTGCACTGAAAAAAGTAAAAACTGCAGTTCACCAGTTTAGCGCCTTAAGTGCCAGTCTGTTTTACAGTTTGCACTACCATTTATTCGGACTTAATAAGGTTAGCATTGTATTTCATAAAGAATAGCTTTTTAGCATTATAGGGGACCAGTCGTGCTTCACGCTCAGTAATGACTCCTGGTACGGTAACAAATTCTGTGGACGAAAAAACTGCCAAAAGGCACCGTTTGGGCCAGAATCAGACTCTAAAAATGCCCGGATATTCGGCCAACCAAAAGCGGAACCGGATATCCAATACATCCCTAGTTCAAAACCATATATAAAATACATATACATATACTGGTATTCGTTTATTAAATGGATATCATGAACCTGAAACACAGACCGAATTAAAAGATTACATAAGAACAGAATAACTTAAAATCAAATAAAATGTCAATATCACAGAGTAGAGAGAACATGCAACGGTGGCTTGAAAATTTTGAAATACTATGCAGAATTAATGTGACATGTGGATTAGGAATTGGAAAAAACGTGCTTTTTGCACTGTTTTTAAGTTTTAAAATGTGTTTGTGTTTTTTGGTGGCCAGTATTGTCAACATTCAACATGTGTTTTCCCCATTTAAATCAAATTTTTGCACTAAATAATCGTATAAAATGCGAATGTAACGTAGTTAAGAGAAATGCAAATGTGAAAAGTCATTCTTTGCACTGACTACGAGTGAAACATACTACTACTGCTGAAACACAACATCATCGTTATTTGACTATCCAAAAGGTGTAAACACAAAAACACCTCCTAGTTTGTTGTTGTAAAACAAATGAAACAATTTTAACCACTTGTTTTTAAAACAATCTCACATCTCTAATGTGCATGGTACCCGGTAAACGTCTAACAATCTATCAGTCTGCTAAATGGGAGAAAGAGCTCTGCTGGCCATGAGGCATGTGTTTGCAAACTGTTGACAATGAGGCCATAGTCTACCAACAGCCTGAGTCTACTGATAAGGGTAAAATCTTGTTTGGATGACCACTGCAAAACCAGGACATCAATATGCAATCAAAGGAGATGGAAGCCGAAGCAAGTATAGTTGTATCACAAAATTTCTAATGTGAAGTGTTAATAATATGAGTATTTTGAGACTTGGTCACAGAGGCACATACCTGCAACTTTTATTCACTATATGTCTAGGGCTGCCGAATTAGGACGTCGCAAATGTGGGTGATGGGACCAGGTACAGGGTAAGGACCAAATGGCCGAATATTGAGGCCCAAAGGGCTGAATGAAGGGCAGGGATAGGGTTCTGGGAGGTGCAGTTGATCCAAGTCTTCCCCACCTGCTGTCTGGGGAGCATTGTGAGCTTTCCTGATGGGGTCCTGGGCAGAGAACCAGCTGTCAAAAAAACGTTTCATCGAAATTAAGTACCCAGAATGTGGTCTCTAGCTGATTTTTTCCATATAGGCCTAAATTCCACTAGGCTCGACTCGACACGACTCGACACGTTCGACTTTGTCGAGCAAGTCGAGTCGTGTGTCAACTCGACAGGTTCTACTTTGTCGAGCCATGCTTTTCCAACATGGCGGATGACGAAGAAGCAGTAGTGCTTGCGTGTACAAGTTTAGTGTTTTATGCTTCTATCGTACATGTAAATAACACAGAAAAAAGACGACACACTGTGCGGGTGAAAGACTATCTAAAAAAGAGAGACTTTTGGATGCTACAATTCTCTTCTGATGTCCGATTTAATGAATCACAAGCGATCTTGATAAAATTACATGCGCATCAACATTGAGCTGTTTGAGGAACTTTTTAATCATGCATTAATTATTATTTATTATTTTAAGATCACAAATTAAATTAAATTTCCCACCACACATGAAATAAATTCACAGCAGCGATAGCTTTTAAACGTTTTAAGTTTTACTTATTTTTTTCTTATACACACAAATCCTATTTGTTCCATCAAATGAAATAAACTAACAAAATTTAAAACCAATAAATTAGTGAATAACTTACATTAAACTATACATGAATTACGGTGATCATAACTTTATAGAAATTACACAACAAACTAAGTTGCGAGTCGCTCTAGTCGTGTCAAGCCAGTTGAGCTCGACGTGTCGAGCACGTCGAGCCAGTCGAGCTCGACGTGTCGAGTGAGTCGAGCTGTGCTGTTCGACAAAGTAGACACAGCCAAAATGCATGGGTTCGACACGTCGAACGTGTCGAGTCGCGTCGAGTCGAGCCAAGTGGAATTTGGGCTATACAGAATCTCTTCCACAACCAGGACAAGCGCATGGACACTGATACTTGGATATTACTGCAGTGTAATGCACAACATTTGATTTTTAATAAGAAGTTGATGCTTTATCGAGTCGACTATCTGTATGCTTTGGCTGAGTTCACAGTGGAGTGTTTTCACAGACTTAATTTCATCAATGACATGAACTGTAACAATGACCGTTGCATTTTGTCTCGACGGCCCCAACTAGCCTAATAAACATTTATGAAGATCACATGCCAGCCCACATAAGGAACGCCAGAATTACGAAGAATGCTACCCTATAGCTATTATAGGCTATGTGGCCATGTTTTCATCTACTGTCAATCAAGGATGGTTTACAAGTACTAGGAATGTACCGAATATTCGCTTTGTATTCACTTTGGTGCCGAATAGTGTATTCATATTAGGACGATTAGTGTCATCAAAACGAATACGAATAGTTAGTCTGTATAGTGCAGAGCTAGAGACATCTACGCCGACTTCACTCAGTCGGTGCCAGATGCTCAGACCGCCTGATTTTGGGAGACGATTAGACGAATGTAGGGGAGAGGGTCATGACTAGGCAGCATGCAGGCATGGCCGTAATTAGCGAGGGACATGCATTGTGGTCACGCCGTGGCGGGTGGACTGCGTGGGACACAGTGATCACTGTCTTAATCCCTCACTTTCAGGCTCTGCACCGCGAGCAGCACAGTGTCATATCTAGCAAGTAGTGTGGGCTGGCATCGTTGTGTGATGGATGGGCTGCAGGCTGTGGCTCACGTTTACACCTAGTTGCTGAAATATAGCTGGCGATCACTGAGTCATGTTCGCTGCATGTTTTTACAGTTGCATATCATTCCTTCGTTCACTTTAGCTTTATGTGCATTTTGAATATAGGCTGTATATAGTGTACTGTGTAAAATGGAGAAATGGTCTCCCGTTTGGATTTTTTGAGATTTGCAAAGACAACAGCAAAGCAATGTGCAAACTGTGCAGTATTGTTATATCTCGTGGCAGTGCATCAGCGAAGTCGTATACAACAACTGCGCCCAACAAGCATCTATCATAAAAACATCCACACTAATTTAGAGGTGGTAAATACAGCAGGTGCAGCGGAAAATGCTCAGCTGCCAGTGCTATTCGTATTCGGCCAAATAGTCTAAAACCACTATTCTGTACACCCCTTCCAAGTATTTGTTGGTTGATTTTTCAGTTCATCGTGCACTATATCTAATATCTATGTCAAGTTAAACAAACAAAATGGAAATAACATCTGAATTTAACACGGTTAGGTCAATGTGGAGCTACTCACTGTAGGTAATTTAACTAAATTTTTTTTAATGAGTAGGTCGAGGCCTAGCCACCTCTGATGTTAAGATTGAAGATAATTTCAGCTGCAGGATGAAAGTGGTTGTAAAGGAATTTTAGAAACTACTGATAATGGACTGGACTTTAGAATATTGTTACGCTGGTGATAGGAAGTTCAAAACTTAATAGTTAAAACTGCATTCAAATTTGAAAAATGTGTAAACAATGTAAGTAGGCTTACAGCAGTAGTCCGTTGAAAATCAGGAGAAATAAAATTAAAGAAGTAGGCTAATTTTCGGAAATAGCACTTCTAAAGTGTAACAGCAGTAGGTGCGTCACACACGAGTTTAAGTTCAGAACTAAGCCTATTAAACTTAGTCAACTATTGCGACATATTTTTATTCTCAGTAGATGATAATTGACTTATGGCAGGTGGGTGGGTGAAGGAGTTAAAATTAAGGGGTTACCCGCACAATGACTTGGTAAGCCTATGTAGGAAGCTATAAAGTGCTTATGTGAAGTTGCAGGTAGTTATGCAAAGAGAAAAAGTTGAAAATAAAGAGACAATTACCAACAACATCTGGACTGCCAGGCCAGTCCATTCTGCAATTTTTGTGCTGACATTAGCCTAGCAGCCTTTGGGCTTAACGCTTGAGTCATTAACTAACTGCCGTAACTAGAGAGAGACATGGTAAAAACCACGGTAACCATGCGAATTACTGCAGTAATGGGACAAAATGTGCCGTAAGTGTACTGCGGTAAAGGACAGCATGAATGCGATAATACTGAAAGAATGGGAAAGGACAGAAAAAAATAAGTCCATTACAAAACTGGTAAAATGTTAACACAATGCCTCTGATGCAATAAATCACGTCTATATACAAAACTGTCATCGTTAGCTCAGATTTTACAACAATCTAATCACACACACACACACATCGTCTGCGCGTGCTTGCTGGAGGGGCATATCTACATGAAATGTGGTGATGAAAATCAAATCGAATTGAACTTTGGTTTTTTCGAAGTTGCAGGGATGGTGAAAGAATTGGGATAAAAGTTGCATGGATGGGGGCAGCATGTAACAGTCTAGTTTAGGCGCGCCACCTAAGATCTGTCACTTATTCAGCCAAACAAGTTCTGCTGAATAAGTCACAGATCTATGGTGGCGCATCTAAACTAGACTGTTACCGATGGTGTCACTGTGTAGTCGTGCCTCCTATAATTTTATACATAAATCGTAATAATTTGGCCTACCCACTGTATGACTCACTTAAGAATGTGAGACGTCAATGTCAGCACAGCAAAAATCCTCAAACTTTACACTCAATAACAATTCTTCAAACTATACAATTGTCTTTTGGGGTGTGTGGGGACATATTGTTGACCCAGTGTCATTATCTAGTTGACACCTACACTAAAAGCAATGCCAGACATACGCAGACAACCCAACCTTTCTGCGTTGAGCAATTAACCAGTGACGAATGACTATTCGTGCCGCCTACGCATGTATGTAAGGCAGTCTTACGACGTCGTAACAAAATGGTCAGAGGATAATCTTATCACAGTATGTATGATCCTTCATTTAATGCTATACAGTGCAAGCAGTGCACTCGACATTTCGTCCAGGCCAGATTTATAAGGTTCGCAGTAACTGTCATACTACCTTATTGTCACAGCCAACCAGTGCAAACATTTAAATTACAGACTAATGTAAAATGAACATACTTATCAGCATTTTATCTATTTTTATCGTCCAAAAAACTTCTTGACTACTTGACACCTAAACAGCCACGCCCACTCGGAAGCGTCTCACGGGTAGACAGCTACGTACATATGAATATTCATGACATTATGATTGTACGACGTACAATCATAATGTCATGAATATTCATATAC
>Ga0056116_1000838_pt1 | contig 11151 bp, 15 predicted proteins | sample WorMetOlspDAHAB2_FD_67352 | JGI IMG/M metagenome (GOLD analysis project Ga0056116, IMG submission 67352) | Marine gutless worms symbiont microbial communities from Max Planck institute for Marine Microbiology, Germany - Olavius sp. DAHAB.2 ...
ACCGCCACTCGCAGTGGGTTTGGCGCACCGCAGGCTGCACTCCCTCTCCCTCCGGGAGAGGGCTGGGGAGAGGGGATCAAACAAGTCTACGCTAGCCATTTAAAAATTTACCACTACCTTATAAATTTACCGCTACCAAAAAATAATCCTGAAAATCCTGTTAATCCTGTACTATTGGTTAACGCAGCAGAGGGGGCGGGTAACATCCATAGACGGGGAAAACTATAGGGGTATTCAGCTTCATCTGTTAGCTGAGAAATATGAAACCTTTCGAAAGGATCGATGAAATGAAAATAACGCATATCTTTCTTGGTAGTGGTAAATATTTAAATGGTCAGCGTAGAGGGGTTCATTAACCACGCCCGATCGCTTCTTGGTAATGGTTAAGGTTTAAATGGAAGCATCGCCGCTCGCAATAAGTTTGGCGCGCTATAGGCTACACTCCCTCTCCCGGCGGGAGAGGGGCTTTTGCGACACTCTCGGAGGGAGAGGAGGTGCAGCCGGTGGCGTGCCCAACATATTGCTATCGGCGATGTTCTCATTTAAACATTAACCATTACCAATCATTTGTCGTCCGTACATTTAATCTTGGTGCGGATATTTATATTGATAGAGAAGACAATGTATATTGAAAGGGTACTCTAAAGCAAATCGAAACATATATAGAGGCTCATTACGATGAACTCGTTAGCGCATGGAAAATATACTTCAAGTGTTGAGGTTACAAATATATCTGCACACGGATTATGGCTTTTTGCTCATAACTACAGAGTTTTTTATTTCGTATGATGATTTCCATGGTTCAAAGAACAAACAAGTAAGCTCAATCACCAACGTAGAAGAGCATGCTCCGGGATACTATTATTGGCCTGACATCGACGTCGATTTATCTCAGGAGATAATCGAGCATCCGGAACGTTTTCCATTAAGCGCAAAAATCACATAGGCTCGCGTAGATTGGGGTAGAGGAACGAACCCCAACGTCTCGGTTTCGCGGCTCAAACGCTGATAGGTTTCTGCTCGTTCCCACGCTCCAGCGTAGGAATGCAGCTGGGTCGCTCCAGCGGCCAGTATATTGTGATGCTGGAGCATCGGGATTTGCTCCCAGAGATCTGGAGAGAGGAGTATTTATGAGCAAATTATCTGTTGGCGATGTGGTTCATCTTAAATCTGGCGGTCCAAAAATGACGGTTATGGTAGTACTTGGATCGCCTGAAAGCCCAAAACAACTTGAACCTATAGCCAAACTACAGGGTTACCAAGCAGGCGATATATCTTGTACATGGTTTGAGGGAACCGAGAAGAGAACGTCGCTATTTCATGCAGCGACACTTGTGAAATTAGAAGATAATTCCGGTGCGTCGTGATAGTTACTAAGGAGAATCCTGTACCATTAGGAGACAAGCCCGAAAGTTAGGGTTTACTCCTTATTAAATCTCAACACGCCCTAAAGAATTGCGTCTCTGCGGTTCAAACGCATTTTGTAGGTAATAAGCAAATGTCCCTAATCCCCGAGGGCATCTCCCTCCCCACCATCGTGCTGACCTCCGGTTTCATCGTAATCCTGATCGGCCTGTGGGGCATGATGACGCGCAAAAACATCATTCAGATCATCATCGGCTTTTCCCTGACCGATACCGGGATTCATATGGTGATGGTCGCCGTCGGTTATCTGAACGGTCGCACGGCGCCTATCTTCGATGCCGCCGTCGACCGCTCCCAGGCCGCCGCGACCCTGGTGGACCCGATCCCTTCCGCCCTCGTGCTGACGGCGATCGTGATCGGGCTGGGGATTACCGCGCTGATGCTCTCCTATGCCATCCGGATCTATAAGCAGAACCGCTCCTTGTCCATCGACGACTGCAGCGAGCTGAAGGGCTGAACCCCATGGTCGATCCCCTCTACATCTTTATCTTGTCCCTGGGCAGCGCCTTTCTGCTTTCTCTCTTCTATCAGCGACACCGCAATCTGGGGGCCTTCGTCTTTCTGGCTACGCTGGCCGGTATCACGGTTATCTCCGGTCTGGGATTCATCGCCCTGGCAGGTGGCGCACCCGGTGTGGAGATCCTGACCGCCGGATTGAAACCGCCGCTCTCCATCAACCTGCGGTTCGGCCTGTACGAGGCTTTTCTATCTCTGGCGGTCAACCTGGTGAGCGTTTTGGGCGGTTGGTATCTGTTGCAACGGCTGCGGGAGCATGTGCAGGCGTTGATCCTGTTCCTCATGATCGTCATGGGCATCAACGGCATGATCATGACGCGAGACCTGTTCAATCTATTCGTGTTCATCGAGATCACCGCCATTGCGACCTATGCGCTGATCGGGCTGGAACGGAACCGCAGGACCCTGACCGCCGGCTTCAAGTACGTCATGGCGGGGGGGCTGGCGTCTTCTTTCTTTCTGATCGGGACCATCCTGGTCTACCACCTGGCCGGCACCCTGAACATCGACGGCATGATCGCCGACCGGGCGCTGTTGGATAATCCTCTGGGGTCCGCGGCCCTGGTCTTCCTGATCACGGCCGTCATCATCGAGCTCAAGCCGTTCCCGGCCAACGGTTGGGGCCTGGATGTCTATCAGGCGGCGCCCGGCGGCATCGGCGCCCTCCTCTCGGCGGGAGTTGCTACCGGCGCCCTGGCGGCCCTGTATAAGTTGCTGCCCTTGTTGCCGGTCGATCAGCTGTCCGTGATCGTCTCCATCGGACTGGTGACCTTTCTGCTCTCGAACCTGATCGGGCTCAAGCAGCGCAACGCGCAGCGCCTGCTGGGCTATTCCTCCATCGCCCAGTTGGGCCTGTTGGTGGCCGCTATCGCCTATCTCCTCGGGAGCGGGCAGAAGGCGCTGGTACCTCTGGTGGTCGGTGGCCTCTTCGTCAATCACTTCCTGGCCAAGGCAGGGCTCTTCTGGCTGGCGGGGATTCTGGGCAAGGAGAAGTGGTGGGAGTGGACGGCATTGGCCAGGCAGCCCTGGCTGTTGCTCCTGTTCGGCACCCTGATCCTGGCCCTGGTGGGCCTGCCACCCTTTCCGGGTTTTTGGGCCAAGTGGGAGCTGGTCATGCGGCTCGCCGCCGATGGGATGTACGGCTGGCTGGCGGTTATTTTACTGGGCTCGCTGCTGGAGGCGGTCTATCTGCTACGTTGGCTCGGCGCCACGCTCGATGGCCGGGCGCGCGCCCAGGCCCGCTTCAGTTGGGCCGGTCTGACCCCGCCGGCCGTCTTCGCGCTCCTGCTGTACGGTGGCGGTTGGTATTGGGCGGACCGGCTAGGCGAGCCGGCCCTGGTCGCCTTCCTGCCGGTCGTCGCGGGCGGTGTGCTGTTCCTGCTCGAGCGCCTGCTGCGCGATCGCCTACCGAGTCGCCTCGTGGGGCTGCTCGCCCTGGCGATCCTGGGCGTCTTTACCTTCCGGATACTGCCCCAGCTCTCCGGACTCGCCTGGTTGTTCGGGCTGATCTTTCTGCCCGGCGGTCTGCTGATGATCTTCGCCACCCTCTACCGCGGGCACGCGCGGCCGGGCTTTTATCCCCTGGTTACGGCTATGCTGATGGCTTTGGGGCTCTTGCTCCAAACCCGGACCAGCCTGGGCTTCTTCTATGCCTGGGAGCTCATGACCCTGAGCTCCTATCTGCTCATTACCTTCGGCAAAGAATCCGCCCGGCCGGCCTTCAGCTATGTGCTCTTCTCCCTGGGCTCGGCTTATTTAATTCTGGCCGGTCTCGCCTTGGGCTACGGCGCCTCCGGCTCACCGCTGCTCGCAGGCCTGCAACAGGTGGGGGTGCTCGGACCTGTCATCTTCGCCCTGCTGGCCTTGGGCTTCATCATCAAGACCGGCGGCCTCGGCTTTCACGTCTGGCTACCCGGCGCTTACACGGAGGCGGAAGATGATTTCACTGCCATCATCTCCTCGATAATCAGCAAGGCGGGAATCTTCGGCTTCCTGGTCGCCGCAATCCAGTTGGGCGATCAGGCGGTAGGTGGCCTGGATATCGCCTATCTGGTGTGCTGGTTGGGCCTGCTTACCGCGGTAGCCGGCGCCCTGATGGCCGTGCTCCAGGAGGACGTCAAGCGGCTGCTGGCCTATTCGAGCATGGGACAGGTGGGCTATATCGTCGCCGGCGTCGCCATGATGAGCCACCTGGGCTGGGTGACGGCCGTCTATCTGTCCGTCAATCACTTCCTGTACAAGGGCTTGCTGTTTCTCGCCGTGATGGGCGTGATTTATCGCACCGGCACCCGTGCCATGTATCGCATGGGCGGGATGATCGGCCGCATGCCGGTCACCTTTTTTTGCGCCTTGATCGCCATCATCGCCATGTCCGGCGTACCGCCCCTGACCGGCTTCGGCGGCAAGTGGCTGCTGTACAATGGCCTGATCGAAAAGCATTGGTATCTGCAGGCGGGCCTGGCCTTCTTCTCCAGCGCCCTCGCCTGTCTGTATATGTTCCGGCTGTTGCACTCGGTCTTCCTCGGCCAGCCCAAGCTGAAGCACAAGGATGTCAAGGAGGCCCCCTGGTGGCTGCTGGTTCCGCAGGTAGTATTGGCCGGGGCGATCCTGGTCTTCTCCCTGTTTCCCCAATATCTGGTGCAACCCATCTCGAACGCGGTCGAGCCCCATTACGCGACGACTCTGAGCTGGGCCGGTAACCAGGTCACTACCGCCGCGGGTCATTGGAACGGCTTCCTCATCATGATGATCGTCGGGGCGGTTTTTTTACTCCCCCTGATCTGGATGCTGCTGTCGCGGACCCGGGTCCAGCGGGTCAAGCAATTCAATATCGTCTACGCGGCGGAGCACCCCGACCGGCCGGAGACCACCCATTTCGCCTACAACTTCTATCCCTACATCGAGAAGAGTCTGGGCGGGCTGGTACGACCACGGGCTGTCCGCTTCTGGAACGCCCTGGCCGAGTGGACCCACTCCCTGGCCGCTGCCGTGCGCAGTGTCTACACGGGCCATGCCCAGACCTATGCTCAGTTCATCGTCCTCTATCTGGTTGCCCTGGCCTTCCTGATGGGAGGGGGGTAGCCCTCACATCTCACCGGGGCGGCTGGCGGCGTATAATTTTTCCATTCAATGAGATGAAAAATGAAGACGGTAGATCTTGATTTCACAGAACAGGATGAAAAAGGACTTGAGGGGATCATAGCGATTACAGGGAAAACACAAAATGAACTTATATGCGAAGCAGTTAAATTGTTCATTGATGAATTTAATAGTAAGGATCGCCTAAATTTACTTCGGCAAGCACGTGGAGTGTGGAAAAGCCGCTGTGACCTACCTGATAGCGAACAACTGAGGCAAGAATGGGATAGAAAGGTATAATAGTTGTATGGCAATCAATTTATTAATTGATACGGACGTATTGATTGACTATCTTCGTGAACAAGGAGATGCCGTTCGTTACCTTGAATCCATGAAAGATAAGCCTCTTATTTCTGTAATAACAGTTGCAGAATTATATGCTGGCGTTCGTGAAGGAAAAGAAAGAAAGCGGCTCGATAAGTTTATCTCCGCTTTTGAAGTAGTATTGGTAGACTTGAACATCAGTGTAAAAGGTGGTTTATTCCGCAGAGATTATGGCAAAAGTCATAATACCGGAATCGCCGATGCACTAATTGCTGCTACTGCTGATACACAGAAGGCGTCATTAGTTACCTTGAATGCAAAACATTTTCCTATGCTTAAAAATGTCATTATTCCTTATCATAAAGAGAAAAATACAAGATGGAAAATCCATTAAAGGGCACTTTGAAAAATACGGTTTTCGTGAATAGCGTGTCTGAATAATCAATGGCTTAAAGTCTCTCGGTCGATGAAAGCACCTATTTTTCAAGGTGCCCTCAAGGCATAGGGACAAGAAAACAAAAAAGGAATATATTCGCATGGCTATTATTTCAATGTTTTATGGAATTATAGTGTCAATGTATTTCTTTGGCAATCGCCAACATAAACTGCCACATATTCATGTTAAATACCAGGAGCATAATGCAGTGTTTTCCATACCCGAAGGTAATGTGATTGAGGGCGATATGCCAACTAAGAAAATCAGGCTTGTACAAGCATGGATTCACATACACCAAGATGAATTAATGGCAGATTGGGAATTAGCATCGATGGGGAATGAAATATTTAAAATTGAACCGCTAAGATGAGGTGCTTTCATGAATCCGAGGATTAAAGAACTACATCCCAATGATGACTATACGTTATCATTGGTCTTTGATAATGGAGAAAAGGGAGTATTTGATGTATCACCATATTTGGATAAAGGTATTTTTTCTCAATTAAAAGGTCGCAGGGTATTTAATTCCGTAAAGCCATTTTTAGGCAGTATACAGTGGGGAAATGGACTAGATTTATGTCCAGATACTTTGTACCTGGATAGTGATCGCCTAACAAAAAGCTCAAGCGGACCTTCGTCTGCTTAGCTTGACGTTAGCCTTTGTTGAACGAAGGTCTGAATCTCTAAGAGTGAATCATTATGTCCGAATGGTTGGTCAAAGGCGGCTATGCCGCCGTCTCTGTCACGGTAGCCGCCGTCTACGGCATCCTGCTCAGCGGGATCATCGCCCGTACCCTGGCCCGGGTCCAGGGGCGGATCGGCATCCCGGTGTGGCAGGGATTTATCGATATCTTCAAGAACGCGGCCAAGCGCACCGCCATCAGCCATGGCGTCATGTTCTACCTGGGGCCGGTATTTCGCCTTGCCGGCGGCATCGGCACCCTGCTCTTCATCCCCATGCTGTACGGCAGCGAGGTTTTCGGCAACTTCCACTTCGCCGGCGACATCATCCTCGTCATCTACTTCATCCTGTTCGGCGCCCTGGGGATGGCCCTCGGGGCCAGCGAAGGGGGACACCCCTACAGCGCCATCGGCATCGGCCGCGGGCTGGCCCAGTTCGCCGCCTTCGAGGTACCTTTCGCCCTGGCGGTCATTGCCCTGGCGATCCAATACGACACCCTCTCCGTCTATGAGATGGTAGAGGCCCAACAAGGCGGCGTCGCCAACTGGACCCTGTTCACCAACCCGCTGGCGGTCACCGCGGCCATGCTGGCGCTCCTCGGCTCCACCGGTTATTCGCCCTTCGATGTAGTAGGTCCCCCGCAGGAGATCCCCATCGGACCCAGGACCGAGTTCCAGAGCGACTTTATCAGCCTGATGCAGCTCAATCGGGCCATCTTCGCCGCGGCCAAGCTGGTCCTGTACATGAATCTTTTCTTCGGCGGCGCGACCAATCTGATCGAGCTCATGCTCAAGACCTGGGCCATTTATATGGTGCCCATCTTCGTAGGGGCCGCGTTTCCGAGATTCCGTATCGACCAGTCGATCCGCTTTTTCCTGCGCTGGCCGACATTGATCGGAATTGCGGCGGTGGTTTTGGCGGATTATCTGTATGGAGCGTGATTCTACTTTGTTTTCTACTTTGTCACATTCACTGACTTGTTGATTTTACGGGGTCTTGTCATTTCTCAGATTCTTGATAAATCGGTGGGCTGGTTTGAAATGTGACAAAGTAGAACTAATAGTTGGCATGCTCAAAAAAACCCGTAGGTGGGGGTTAGGAGGTAAATAACATGGCAGATGAATTTATCATCACGGTTTCGGTCAATGAATCTAGCACAATAATTCATGTGCTTAAAGATAATCTAATTCCGTATAACTGTGTATCAAGTAAAAATTTCGGTAATGGTTAAGGTTTAAATGGAAGCATCGCCGCTCGCAATAAGTTTGGCGCGCTATAGGCTACACTCCCTCTCCCTCCGGGAGAGGGCCGGGGAGAGGGGATCAAAGAAAAGTCTATGCCAGCCATTTAAAAATTCACCACTACCAAAATTTCGATGGGATATCCGAAGTGACTCAGGTATTGGTGGCATTGACCACAGTTTCTGTGCCAATAATTGGAAAGGTGCTGATCGAATCCATAAGAACCAAATCAAATATTTCTATTAAATATAAAAATATTGAGTTAACTGGGCTTAGCGAAAAAGAAGCAGGCCATTTGATTGATAAACTTCGAGCAAACAGCACAAATGGAAATAGCTGATATTTTTTCTAGGGTTACGGGGTTTGGCGCAAATAAGTTAACCCCCATATTTTTGCCTGCAATAGAGGAAATTTTCAATATACTTAAGGATTATGTTACTAGTGTTTATGAGTTAGACAGGAAGGCTGTTGATTCTATTTCTTTTGACTATATTAATGCGCTTGGATTGTTTTGCAGAACTATAAGGAAGGACGGGTTAATCTCTATAGTATTTGGGGCGAACTCTGATATTCTTTTAGATTGGTCTAATTGTCTATTTTCGAATGTAGATAAGGGCCTTGCCAATGGTCATATTCCAGCCGTGAGACATCATACGGAGTTAATCTTGGCATGAAAGAAGGGAGTCATGAATTATGGCAACCATTGATGTGTATGTGATCGACAACAGCAAGTTCGATCTGACTATGTTCTTGGATGCAGCTCGTAGGTTGGGGGGAGCTTACGAACCCCAACGAATCGATTACCCGAACATAAGCGCTGGGGTTTGTGTTGACCAAAAAATCGGAGATAAACTGATGAGTACCATATCCTTGGACTATACATATTGGCAAGATGAAGAGATGTGGCTAGGATATCTCGATGAATATCCTGATTATATGACGCAAGGAGAAACAATGGATGAATTGAAGGAGAATCTAATTGATATTTACAAGGACATTACCAATGGTCATATTCCAGCCGTAAGACACCATGCAGAGTTAGTTGTGGCATGAAGAGAAGGGAATTGATTTCAAAGCTGGAGAAAATAGGATGTGTTTTTATACGCCACGGGGGGAAACATGATTGGTATCAGAATCCGGAAACAAAGGTTTCGCAGCCAATACCACGACATCGTGAAATTAAGGAGTATCTTGCTAAACAAATCATTAAGGAATTGAGTTAAGCAATCAAATGCCGACTGTACTCAGGATTGGCCCGTACAGGTTCTTTTTCTATGCCGGTGACCGTGACGAACCGGTACATATTCACGTGGAACGCGATATAAGCGTCGCGAAATTTTGGCTGAACCCAATAAGATTGCAACGCAGCGGGGGATTTAATCGGGCTGAAATCCACCGAATTCGCGAGCTTGTACAGATACATCGCGCAGTATTATTGGAGAATTGGAATGACTACTTTGGCCGTTCACATTGATGCACCAAATGCCAAAAGTGTTTCAGTTACTGACGATACCCTGAGTGTCGATCTGACGGATAGCAGAACGATTTCCGTTCCGGTCGAATGGTTTCCTCGGCTTGTTCATGCCACGGCAGATGAGAGGATGAAATGGAGATTGATTGGAAACGGACAGGGAATTCACTGGGAAGATATTGATGAAGACATCAGCGTAGAAGGTCTGTTGGCTGGTAAGTCATCTGGTGAAAGCCAGGCTTCTTTTAGAAAGTGGCTGGCTCGTAGGTTGGGCTCGTAGGTTGAGGTGAGCTTGCGAACAACCCCAACGAATCGATTATCGCAGATACTCGTGTTGGGGTTCGTACCTTACCCCCTATCTAGTACAGAAGTTCCTAAGTACCGATAATATCTTTATTAGGTAGTGGTGAATTTTTAAATGGCTGGCATAGACTTTTCTTTGATCTCCTCTCCCCGGCCCTCTCCCGGCGGGAGAGGGAGTGTAGCCTATAGCGCGCCAAACTTATTGCGAGCGGCGATGCTTCCATTTAAACCTTAACCATTACCCTTTATTATTTCTTCCATGAAGATACTGCTGGCTCAGTGTTTCCGGCATTCCAGCGCATCTGTACTCGGCAGACGAAGGCAAGATCAGCCCTGAAGGGGCGTGACATCAAAGGCATCAATTCCAGAGTACCGGTCGTAGGCAATGCCGTACTTCCACAACGGAATCTTCGAGCGTGACGGAAGCATCAAACACCGTCATCTCCCTTGTATGTCACGCCCTTTCAGGGCTCGATTCTAAACGCCTGACACCCCAGGGCGTTGCCCTGGGCTGGTATGTTCGACCCCTTCGGGGTCACTCGGCGTGGAGTCTGTAGGTTGGGGTGAGCTCTCGATGAGTATTTATCGAAAAAACGCGCTGTAAAGGAACGGTTCAACGTCGAGATGGTGACCTTCAATCAAGCCATCGCCTAAACGGATATAACCCGAGTTTGTGCCGGCAAATGAAGAGTTCGCTGACGACGAGCCCGCCGGTATCGAAAGTTGCCCTGATAACAATGACGAGCACAACGGAGGATGAAGACAAACCCAAAGAGCTTCCGGAGGACCCGGACGATTTGCTCGATGATGGGTATGAAGAAACCACCCACCTGGAAGTACAAGAGGGGGGCACCAGGACATTTCGTAATCCGGAGACGGGTGATAAAGTTCGCTTCGATAAAGGGGATCCGAACGAACCTGGCTGGAAGGGAAAAGATCATTGGCATAGATATAATCCGAATACGACTGGTAAAGGTGACCTCTATCTGGACAAGAACGGGAATCCCGTACCAAAAGGTTCGAAGCCATCACATATAGAACCTAAATAAATAACACCGGAGACAGAGCATGTCGATATCAGAAGTCCTGCAAGAGTATTATGGGCTGCATGATGCTTCGGTAGACAGCTGGAACTGGGCGGGCTCGGATCGCCTGGTGTTCGAGATCGAAGTGAATATGAATCAAGAAGATGATACGGACGATACGGATGATTTCAGAGAGATCATTCTGATCTTCGAGGGCTGTACCCTGATCGATGAGTTGAACGAGGGATTCAATGGCTTTTCCAGCGGTGATGCTGAAATTCTTGATGCGACCGAGGTGAAAGAATCGACATTACCAACGGCCAGGCAGGGAATCAGGCTGGTCATGAACCACTACAAATATGATGGAAAAGACCCAAGATTTGTGTTGGTCAAGGTTTTCTTTGATGAGTTTTCCGTAATTGATCCAAACGGGAAGTTTCATAAAACGGATGATAAAGTCGCATTCCACAGAGAGAAGCTGAATAAACCTGGTTGGAGGGAAAAAACCATTGGCACGGATATAACCCAAGTTGGTAATGGTTAAGGTATAAATGGAAACATCGCCTCTGGCAATGGGTAGGGCGCGCTACAGGCTACACCCCCTCTCCCCCCGGGAGAGGGCCGGGGAGAGGGGATCGAACAAGTCCACG
>Ga0056116_1000842_pt1 | contig 11132 bp, 8 predicted proteins | sample WorMetOlspDAHAB2_FD_67352 | JGI IMG/M metagenome (GOLD analysis project Ga0056116, IMG submission 67352) | Marine gutless worms symbiont microbial communities from Max Planck institute for Marine Microbiology, Germany - Olavius sp. DAHAB.2 ...
GTGTATAATAATAATAATAATAATATAATAAAACTTGTACAGCACAGTAGTCACAGAGTCCCTATCGTGCTACAGCATTGTGGAAATCAGTATCAAGCAAACAAGAATATTGCAAGCTGTAAACATTAAGAGATAGTGACGAGTTTCCGAGATATTCCGCGAGGTTATTCCAAATGGCTGGACCAGAACAGCTGAAAGCACAACCTCTGTAGGTGCACAGTTTGATTTATACACCAAATCTTAGTTCAACGTGAGAACCTGAAAATCGTATTCAATGCCACAGATGAATTTGGTCGGGAGGAATCTTGCAATCAACAAACACTGAGTGTTGCAGCCGATTTTAATCTCAGACAAGTAGAATGGTCGCGTGAACAAAATGGACGCGACATAAAAGTGAGTTCATTTTGAAACCAACGACATAAAGTGCAGTTCCAGCAGCATTACATGTACATGCTACATCATGCAAAGAGCATCAAAACACTTGAACAGCTGCTAAACCTTGCGCCAGAAATTTCCGACTTGTGTGAAGTTGTCATCATCGGCCGAGTTGTAGCGAGTGACATCACCACTCGCGCTGAACGTCGACTCCAGTTTCGTCGTCTGCACTTCTGGTCCGGAGAAACTGTTCGGATAATAGTTTGGCGCATCACCTAACAAACAGACAATACAACCGTGTGCGTTTCACTCAATGCATAAACACCACTGTTAAATCATGCAAACGGAAAACGAAAAAAGCTAACGGTGAAAAAAGTGAAATTGCAAGGAATTCATGCAACATTTACATGTGCCCAAAATCACGGACGAAAATAAATAAAAGAAATGGTATCATATACCAGCAACCACAGGCTGGATTAGTATACAAACCACATGTATACAAAGTATGTCAGGTTTAAAACAAAAATCTAAGAAGACACTCACAAAAACAAAGCAACTATTCCACATAACAAAATGTAGGCATAATCATAATGGCTTAATCAGTATGGGACACAAGAATTTTGAAATTTAACAGGCCTACCTTTCAATACCCATTAACATAATATACTGGAGACGGTACAGCCAGAGTTGTGGCAGCAGATGCAAAGTATTGCCCACGAACTAAAATAAACTGAACAAAGACTGCTTACAGCATACATGTGAACACCTCATCCTTGTGTCAACACACGTATCATCAGTGGTTATGGGTTCAGCTATCTCAGATTAATGAAACAATTTCAGCACTTTGCAAAGTTGCCCTACAGCTTTTATGCACTTCACGATTTTTCTATGCACTTTGTTATTTGTTTGCTCATAAAGTATTTTTTGTACGATTGTAATAGTAATAATAATAATAATAATAATAATAATAATGGACCTCCTCGGTCCACTGCTCCTCAGCTTGCAATAGCAAAGCAACACAGTGCCGACCTTCGTGGGAGGCAAACGAGACCTACACCTTGGACGTGCGCATGCGTGGAGGGGAAGGGGATGCTGATGCAGGTACAAAATATTTGGAAGATGTTCATGAATATGTTCAGAATATAAACCATATTTTGCGAATTTCTCATTTTTCATCTCGACTAAGACACCACGTCACCATATAAACAGGTCATACTCACAGAGTACCCATAGTAAACACATTCATCAAAACTGAATAATGCCAAACATTTTTTTACTAAAACTATTTTTAACAATTTTCTTTTTTTATTAATTGCCTCGCACATCCAACGGCTGCTGAACTGGGACTGCCATCACCCAACAGTGAACAGCATAGACACGAAACAGTGGAAGGACTGACTGACTGACTGACTGACCGTGGTTGCCATCAATACAGCCGGGGCCATCGCGCTGATAGTTGTTGACTCGTGTATTGAACGGACAATTGACGGGAATCTGGTGATAGTTGGGTCCAAGTCGGTGGCGATGAGTGTCTGAATACGAGAAAAGCCGACCCTGACAATACAGCACAACAGACCATGCAACACACTGCAGTAACCAGATCTTTTTTGACTCGAGATCCATGTACAGAAATTGTTAAACGCTGGACTTGTGTCACCAATGTCTATGTCAATTTATGTACCACATTATCGCATAGTGACTCTAATGCGCTCAAGTACTGCTGAAACAGATGAGTCTTCAGTAAGCGACCGAAGCTGACGATGCAGAGCGAGTTCCAGATCATCGGTTCAACCACGGCAAACGCCACTGTGCTACCAAGTACGGCTCTGGCAAGTTCACTCACTCGCGTCTGCCCCTGTCAACAATTTGGTGATGTGGTCATTTGCAGCTGCGAATGTAGAGCTGTATCACATTTGGTAAACAGAACGATAAAGACCCGGAAACTAACTGATTAAAGTAACAATATTTGACACATTTTAAAGCTAAAACATGACTTGAAGACAGCATGGAACATCTACACACTGATGCAGCTAAGCATAAATGAGCCAGACACGCGCCCTGGTGGCAAGCACACGAACTACTTCCCAGTTGACAGCACATATGAAAGTAGCCATGCATTAATTTCAAGATTTGAACCTGTAGCCGATGTGCAGTAAGCCATTACAATAACCTAACATCATCACTAACAAGTTTGTAAAACGACCTTCTCACTTTTACTTACATTAGAGGCCCAAATTCACAATTTTAGGCCCAAATTCCACGTGGTTTGACATGACATTAAAAGACTTGTTGTGTCGTGATGAGATGTAACATATCGATCTTGTTCCAACATGATGGATGAAGCAACTATGGTGATCACATGTACTAGTTTAGTATTTTGTGCTCTGAACATAATCGCACAGCATATGACAACAGTGAAACATTATTTCACAAAGTCTTCGACACGTTTGATGTCTTTCGACATGACAAGACTTGTTGTGTGCAACAAATCTTCCTGTGCCAAAATGCATTAGCTAGATTGTGTGCCGTGTTATGTTGTGTCATGTCAAGCCAAGTGGAATTTGGTCTTTATTGCTGCTTCACAGATGGCACCTCTGTCAACATATGCAATATTTGAACCAGTTTAATCAACCTGCAGCATCTTATCTGGACTTGGCTCAATGCCTGGCACCATATGAGCGGGACAGAAAGCCGACTGCTCAACTTCGGCAAAGTAGTTCTGTGGATTGCGGTTCAAAACGATACGTCCGACGTTGATCAGAGGAAACTCGCTGTGAGGCCAGATCTGCAAAACATTACAGAGACGCACAAACTGAATCACTCCATTCAGATTAAACTGTCCACACAATTGAAATGGAACTGAAACGACACAGTTTCAAAACTGTTGTTATAGCCAGTCTGTGTCCGCTGTTTGCACACAAAGCGATAAACAGTGAACAGCGACTGTGACTGTCTAAAACAGCTGAAACTGTTTGGTTTCAGCTTTATTTTGAATGTGTGGAGAGTTTAGCTACAAAACAAGAAAGAGCTGAGAAGTGGGTTTAAAAGGTTATTTATTACGTAAATGGTGTATGCAAATGGCAACCAGTAAGCCAGCATCACAAAGGAATTCTGGGTTCTGATGAAGCTGCAATTCACATGGTGAGGAGATGCAATGCCGTATCAGTTTCATTCTCAAGCCTCCGAAATGCCTATGATCCAACTGGACAGGATGGGACTGGGGCGTGTAGGATCGTAGTACCAATAGTGTGTCCACATATTTTGTTGTGGACCAGACACCACAACTGCACGGCCACTGCGTCATGTGACAAACAATGGAGTCCGACTCTAAATGCAGCATGTGTATGCGGCAACATCCAGACAATGTCACACATCGTCGACTCCTGCCCGCTGACCAAACTTGACGTCTACATGTTGCAGATAACTAACTGTCAATTGGCTGACATGCGTCATATAGCACCAATATAATGCATGACAAAACAAACACTACTGCCACCAAAAACACAGTGTCAATGATCCAAAAATAACAATAATTGCCACAGTAATAAGCAAGCAAATGTAACTAATGTTGTCGAGAACAACATACTGGCCAAAGCCATGTACTGACCTAATATGCATTCCATATTCTATATTTGTTCTTTTAAATATATTTAATTAGAAACGATGTATTGCACATGAAAATATAATAACAATCGGTGATACTATGGCAATATTAAATTACGGCGGCCATCTTGGACGCCATCTTGAATTTCAGAGTTACAGTAGCATGTTGGAACGGTTGTCCACCCAGAAGTTTTTGCTAAAGGTCTAAGGAATCCAACCATATATAACAACCTTCTATAGCAAACCATGTCTGTTTTGACAAAAATATGGCAGTTTGCCCCCTGGGTATTGTATAGTTGTTCTTTTAAACAGATTTAATTATATTTTCATATTAGGTCAAATGCAGTAAAGAAAGTCAGTGGCTAAGTTTTGGCATTTACTAAGCATTTTTATTGGTTCAGGCTTTAAGGTCAAACCCATTATTACTAGGTTACAGCAACTCTAGGCTCCATCACACATCATGATCTGTTCTGCTGATCAAGCACCTTGGTGAGGTCAAACGGATTCCAACAAAATCGCTCCGCTTCAGCGAATGTCATCACTTGAATGTAGAACGTCCACGACGGAAAGTTTTCCGCAGCAATTGAGTCAAACAAGTCCTTAGTCGCATGGTCCGGATCGGATCCAGCGAGACGAATTGAGTCAGACTGTGTTAGGTTCTTAATGCCTTGGTTTGTCTGGTCACATAACAACATCAGCACAGTGCGGTGACACTTGAAATGCATAAAAAAACCATTTTGAATAGTATTCTGTGAAGTAAAACTGCTTTCAAAATTCCTTCTTCCCCCAACATCCAACATTCTAAAACTCCCCCACTGTACACCGCAGCATTTTTACTGTCCAGTGTCAGGTTGACCAGTAGCCCTTACATCATAAGACCACATATTTAACTAACAGATTCAGAAACAACACGAGTTTCCATGGAAAATATCTAATGGGCTTCAGAATGGCATGGAGCACATAAACATCGCTTGTTGCCAAAAGGACCAAAAAAAGAAAAACGTTACAAAAACGAACGTTAAATTGTTATAAGCGTCCTGATGCTCATTACAAATGCTTACAGTGTTACAATAGCACAATCATCACTAAGCACTGTCCATCATGGGACATGACGCCAGTAAGTTTAAAAAAGTTGGGAACCACCTTGACATGAAACTTGCAGTACACAGCCTGTCCGGCTGCATTGACCATTTTGAACGTGTGGCTTCCATATCCATTCATGTGACGATAGTTGAGCGGCGTTCCTCGGCCACTGAACAAAAACGAAACTTGGTGTGTCGATTCCGGACGAAGACTCAAAAAGTCCCAGAACATATCGGGATCCTGTCACACCAACCAGCAAACCCACAACAGTCAACTGTACCTCTATTTTTCACAATCGCCCCCACCTGCAAATGATGAAACCTGGCTTACTCAGAGAGGGAGTTAACGGGGTTCAAACCCCCCCCCCACTGAATCAGCGGAACATTTTTTTGTATTGTGTGTTTGCATAAAACTATTGTCCAAGCTTTGCTCCTACTCAATAAATACTAAATTTTCTACATGAAATGTTAAAAATTACAAACTAATTTTACATTGTGCTTCAGCTTTGTCCCAGGCTCCCTACCGTGGCTTTGCCCCTGCACCAAGCCAAGCCAGGGGACCAAACTGTCAACTATCGGTAGCTGAGCCTTTCTAGTCATCGCTGTCCACCAAGATCTGGAATGCACTTCTGGACAATGTCATTTTAGCATCATCCCATCAACTCATTATAGCATCAACTGCGAAGACCTTTCTGTTCCACCGATCTTTCTGTTGTCAGCAATTCAATGAACGTATTACTCAGGCGACTATAAAAAGTCAATAATTTGATTTGATTGATCGATTGATTTTACTGATTAGCCATCCTCCAGAATTAATCTTCAGGTATTTTGAAACAATCAGTCTACAAGGCAAACAAGTCTGCAACCCACGTTCACACCATGCCCGTTATGCTTGAAAACTGAACATCGCCGCAAAGCAGCATCGTTAAAATTTACAGTCAGTTAATTTCTTTAGTCACAATTAATAACTTATAACATTAATGCAACAACTCTATGGAATACCATTCAATAGTAAACAGTCTGTTAGCCATAGCCTCGTGTATTTTTATCACAGAGAAATAGTGACGATCTTGAGTGGGCTGAGGAATCAAATCTCTGGCAACTGCAAACGTCACTAACATACTGAGAAGCAAAGTGTACACAGCACCTTGAGGTTCGTCTTTGGATTGCGCTTCTGCGTGTGAATGAAACTTGGAAACTACAACGCATACAACGCACACAACTTCAATGTGCCACTGAACGAAATCACAACTATACAAAACTAAAGATATGACACTTGAACCAAACAGTGCCATGAACTTTTCATAAGAAATGAATACACACACAAAATTACAAACTGCAGGAGTAACTGATTGGTTGATAGTGATTTAACAGCATTTCAGCACAGTGAGGCAACATTGTGTCTTAGAATTATAGTTAAAAGATAAATATCAGTGAGATCATTGAAAATGCAGCATTTTGGGAATATAAAACGTGTGAAAGTTTAGAGTTATTTTTGATTATTATTATTATTATTATTATTATTATTATTAAAGTTGTTTATTGCAGGAGCTACTGCAAGCCAGATGGCCAGGATTACAGAGTCAAATAAAAACCTAAGGTGTACTAAAATGAACGTTAAAATAATGTCTTGAGCGAGCGATTATAACAGCGTTTGTTGGTAGCATAACGGATATATGTTCAGGGAGAGAGTTCCAGATGGAGGGTCCGGCGACTGAGAACGCTCTCTCACGGAACTTCGTCCTTGTTCTTGGTACGATGTTGTTTGTGTGTCTGTTAAGCAGTCAGTTTATATGTGTGTGTGTTTGTGTTTTCTTGTCCGGTAGAAAATGATGCATCAAGTCAAACTGCAAATCAAACAAATGCAGATAAGATTTCAGATCATGTCACATCGGATAAAAATCATAAAACACTAACGAGTATTGTGTCACGAATGAAGAATATCGGCGTATTGTTTCCGACCAAATCCCAGTTGCCTTCCTCTGTGTAGAACTTGATGGCAAAGCCACGAGGATCTCGGGCAGAGTCAGCAGAGCCGCGCTCTCCACCTGAACCACATCAGCATATCAACATCAACAGCTCGAGAGAAAAAACATCCGTAATATCTCCAGTGGATTTTCTCCATCGGTAAATTGTAAGCAAGTAAATAGATGTTGATTTGTATAGCGCGATTCTGTGAAATTGTGACACCTCTAATGGGCTCATGTCTCCAATGTCTGGCAAAGAGATGCGTTTTCAAGTCCTGCCTAAAACGTGTGATGGATGGATCACACAACGAATCAGGCAGTGAGTTCCAAACCGTCAGACCAGCGACTGAGAAAGCCCGGGTGTCAATTGTGCTGCGATGAAACCGGGGAATATTCAGTTTGCAACAGCTGGCCGAACAGAGATGTTAGAGGCCGGAAACTTCGGAGACTGGCTCACAGCAGTTGGTGAGGTACCTTGGAGCTCGGTACTCAAGACACCGATGAACAGTCACAGCAACTGCCCAAAACTGCCAAGTTTAGCATCTTTGTCAGTTTAGGCTGGCGAGAGGGTAGCATTATTTTGGCAGGATCCAAAGTAGCTGCTAACACTCACAGATGATGATAGACACAGATGCTGTATCAAAACCAGAGCAATCTTGGCACAATCAAGCCAAATACCCAGGAAAAATTTCAATCTTCGTGAGTTCCACAAATCTTCACAGATAATCTGTAGGTCACTGTAATTTTCACATACTGACACACAAAACACGACCAAAATAACTCGATTATCTGCAATGATTTCTGCTCTGCTCATGGAGCTAAACTTCAAAAAAATATGAACAGCATTCTCCTTTTGTTAAAAGCCATAGACAAAATGTCAGCAATTGATGCCAACATCATTTCCATCCAGGTCCCTACATGTCATGAAATAAGTCCATAAAACAGCTTGCTCGAATGAAAAAAAGCAATATCTCACCAACTGTGGAAAATCTAACAAAGATTGGCGTCTTCTTTCCAATGTGTTCGAATATCTTCGCTTTGCAGTATTTTGTAATGTCGTGCGTCACTTCAAAGAAACCGTATGCACCTTCAAAAGCACAACATAGACACATAAGTTCACTATATGACCTTCTGCAATCTGCATTCAACATGACAATAAGAAACAATTCTCTGCAGAGGAATATAATGCATTCACAGCACAGTGAAACAAAGCCACGAATGCGTCATTATTTATTTATGAACTTGCATGCATGGTCCACCTCACATCGTCAGCAACTATCTCCGAGTGAAATCGAAAATCACAAAGAAAATTAAACATGCATCCAAACTTGCTGTTAATTAGTGAACAAGCGGTGCCTAGCTCACTACAGTGTAATAAGCAACAACTTGCACTTTGTCTAATATCAGCAGTAGTCAGGCTTATCCGACAAGTAATCTTTCTTTAATGTGCCAAAATTACTTACTGCATCATCATCATCATACACTTTAATGAAAGTTGTTACAGCAACTTAATATGTAAAATATGCATGCCTAAAAACAAATGTCCCATCATAATTACTGACTCATATATTTCCAACCCATTGCAATCAAATCCCACGGTGCATTCAGTTCAAGTGCCCTCTCCTACTTTACAATTTCAGGAAAACACTTAACCATGACCTCCAGCTATTTCAGTGAAAGGTAATTATTTACTTCATATCACAAAATAATTCAGTTAAATGTTAATAAATAAGAAGTTGGTTTATGCAGACGAATAAACGGGCCCATTCCAACTTTTGATTTTATCTTCTTGTATTTACTTTTAGTCCCTAGGATATTTGCTAATGACGAAGAAAAAACATAATGCATGCTATGCAAACAACTTATTCATACAGGAATTGTGCCATAAAGACTGAAGCATCAGTAACATATCTGCAGTCAGTCAAATATCAAACTGAATCCTTGTCATCACCAGATGATAGACGTTAAAACTGAAATAAACGAAATTGACTTTAAGCTGGGGCTCAGACCAGACCCCACAGGAAAAGCATATCCAAAGTTGTCCAAACCCACCCCCCCCCACTGGAATTGGAGAAGGTAATGGCATATTTAAAGAGAAAGTTGGAATGGCCCCTTTTTGTATGATGCAAAAATCAGTTGAACACTTGTGGGGCCGAGTTGCCTTTACCATATCTATGCGAACAACAGAAAATTTGGGTCAGTTGATTTAGAGAGAAATTATTAAAATTGTCAAAACCAGATGTCAGATTTAGGCTGTAGTTTCCCCTACAAAGACCAGATTGAAGAGTCATTGATTGTAATTATGTAAAAAAAACTACAGTTTATACACATGTTAATGGCGACAGACCTTCGCACATCGAAAACAGCAAAAATAAAAAAGTTATATTACTATATCAGTAAAATAACTTTTTTATTTTTGCTGTTTTTGATGTGCGAAAGTCTGTCTGTAGTTTTTTACATTAATATTTGCTGTTTTTCTGTTAATGAGTTCGCCTATTAGCTGCAGGTCGATCAGTAAGCCTACCGTTAATAAAACTTTCGATTATCTTGTGGTGAATCTGTGTTAACTTTAAGCATTGTTGTTCGAAAAGTAAGCCTGATTGCTATCTCTCCTAATGTCCGCCGCTTGCTTATCAAAGTTTTAAAAGTTTTTGAAGCCTTCCAACAAACAGCATATTGGATCTTTTTATGCGCTAACCTGTAAAACAGATTGCCTACAAATACTGTGTAAATTCTGCAAAAACGGAATTTCCGTACCGAATATTGTGCACTAGCTGACACTATCGTTGCGTTGTAAATATTGTAAAATACACAGCTGCAGCATTTTCCCAGATGCTATAAACAGTATACGCTGCTTGGCCGTGAGCCTGTCCGCGAGCGACTGCAAGCCAATGACGTCAGTCTTCTATGGCGTCATTCGTCTTGAGTCCATTCGCGGACGCTTGAACGTGCTTATAGAAAGCCATTCTTGACGGTTTTTGGGGAATTTGAACCCCAAAATGTTGTCGGCTATCGTGTGGACCCCAAAAAGGCACTTCCTTACGTCACAACGCGTGTTTTGAGACATCTCTCGTGAAATTTCATGCACGGGTTGCTTCAGTAGGCGAGTCCGGGAAAAAAAAAAATAAATAAAAATAAATTTTGGTGTTATATTTCACGTATTTGCTCAGACGTACCCTTACAGCTGATTGGCACAAATTTTGGGTTACTCGTTCGTCTCGTGGACGTAATCAATTGTGCAAAGTTTTATCGTAATCGGTTAAGGGGTTTTGATTCTGTGAGGGGTCGAAGTTTGACCATTCCCAATGGATTGCGATATCGCCGTTAACACTGGTGGACGGCAGTCCACCTGTGATGGTTTATTGTATGTATTCCCAACACGTAACATTGTCAACTTTCTCATTAATTTCACTTTTTAACTGCAACATACTTATCAAAGGCACAATATAGCCTATTTGTGCTGTAAGTGCCGTTAAACTCCTTTCAATCAATCAATGCTGGCTACAGCCTGCACGATCATATCTTCCCATCCTCTGACAGATCTAATATTGTACCAATTAACTGCATATAAATAAAACTACTGTGTCATTAAAGACTTTGCTTAGCAGATGAATTACCTGCGCCTTTTGCGTGAACAACTCGTTCTGGAATGCGTTCGTGGTCAAAATGAGCCATCTCGTCCATGAAGACAAAGTCCTGCATCACCAGTGGACCTCGTGGACCAACTGTCAGCACTGCCGTCTTGTTACCAATCGGTGCTCCTGATGCTGTTGTTAGCGGATCAGCAGAACAACTCTATACGCAATGAAACAACAGAATTATTCCATCCTGTCAATGGTAATGCAACAGTTTGTTACATACTTCTTCACGGCCATGATAACAGAAAGAAAAATGGATAAAACCGTCATTTAGCACAAACAATTTTTCACATTATTATGTGTACAATGTTATTATAATAAAAATAGATACCTGATAAAACTGATGACATAGTGTTGAACTCAACTCAACTCCACCCGAGGGTGGTTAAACAAGGGGAAAGAAGCTCGGAAGCTTAAAAATATCCCCGATTCTTTAAATGACAGTCAAGTTTTCTTTTGAAAGTATC
>Ga0056116_1000850_pt1 | contig 11097 bp, 15 predicted proteins | sample WorMetOlspDAHAB2_FD_67352 | JGI IMG/M metagenome (GOLD analysis project Ga0056116, IMG submission 67352) | Marine gutless worms symbiont microbial communities from Max Planck institute for Marine Microbiology, Germany - Olavius sp. DAHAB.2 ...
ACTCAACAGTTCTCAAACGCGGTCACGAGTAGACTTGTTGTACTTATAAGTACTTTTTACAAGCTTAGTTACACGCTTGAATTGCTCAATAAAATAGCGTAGGCCTATGATATATTTGCTGTTATTTTGTCTTATTCTCGTTTAAGGATTTACGCATTTCTATAGTTATGACATATATACGATTACATTAAAGCTATTTCGTAATAAGCTATTTTCATATGTTCTTACTTTGATCCATAGACTTAAGACTTGGACATCCGTACATTCACATTGTAGTAAGTGATACAACATCTTATTGGCTGGCTTGTCGACCAATCAGGAGCCAATACGCAGCAACCCTCCCCGCCTGTCACCTCTGCACTGCGTCTAGTGTCCGAACCAAGAGAACATTAGAACAAAAGGACTGTGCACAGTGTCCCACTACCCTTTTATAGCGTGGATTGTGGGGGAGGGAGGTGATGCCGATAAGCATTGTTTCAAGCATATGAGTCATGGCGTTGGCTGATTCGGCGGAAACGATGAGTCGGCACATTTGTGGCGGATGGAGGGAAAAATGGATATGAGGGGTGGGGGTTGTATTGTAACGATGCCGCGCGATGTCTTTGAACACGATGTTAGATGTTGCGATGGAAGGAGAAGGGAGGCAATTTGGAACGGGCGGTGATGTGAAACCGGACACGGTGCCAGAGCAATGCGCCCGCCGGTTAGCGTCGTTTTATTGCTTTCCATCGATTTGTAGGGCAATTTTGGACGCACAACGACGTGACCGCGAATGCCGGACGCGCTGGTCGAGGCGGTCGCGGCCGAAGGAGGACGCATTTGCCGATGATGTTGGTTTTATTGCTTTTCTCCGATGACCCCGTGCTGCAACGCGGCGACGTGAGGGTCGAGCCGGCCGTCGCGTGCCGCGCCCGCTGGGGAGTTTGATTGAAGTCGGGAATTAGCGGGGTCGATGGCAGTTTTTACACTTTTACTGTTTTCATTTATTTTAGGGGCCTCGGGTTAGACATGACGTTTTGGAACACGAAGTTGATTGACAGGGTGGGTGGTCAATAGGGACCAGGTGGGTTGGTCGATTTTGGTCTGGGTCTAGGGTTAGAAGGCTCGTACTACAGTACGAAGTTGACTGGGAGGACGTGGGCCCTATCCCCTCCCCTCCCTGGGGCCCGGAGCTTAATTGACCTGTCAACTAAGATGATTTATGACTTGTTTGACGCTGATTCCGGTAAAAGATACCTACTTTCATACCTGCCTTTCAACTCATAATGCATAGTCATAAAGTTGTTAGTCTAATGCAGTTTCAGGTAAATGCATGTTTTATTTTTCAACATAGCAAAATAACCTTTTACATGCTTTGCCTTCAGACAGATTATGAAACGTTACCTTGGTCTTGAAAGTAAAAGCCTTGGAGAATGTCGTTGGACTTGGTCACCTGGCCTTGGCACTGGTAGCTTTGGTCTTGGCTTTGGAATTTGCGGCTTGACTGTGTCTGCCTTATGGCGAATCCCATTAGGGGCCATGACGTCTGTAACATTTTAACCGGGCGGCCAAATTGATGCTTACTGGTCAGGGGCGCGGGAAAAATGTTTATTGTTAGGGCAGGCTGCTTCTTCTCCCTCTCCTCCCTTCCTCTTCCTACCCGTTTCCCTCCCCTTCCTATCCCATCCTTTAGAAGTAAACCCCTACTCCTCCCCTTCCCTACCTTCCATTCCCTTCGCTTCACATGAAAATTACCAATGTCAAAAACCATAACGACCACAACGCTCCGCTAGGGGTCGGAAATGGTCGTGTGAAAAATGAGACTTCGAGTAAAGAATGCATTATTACATAAATTGGGCTTTGTGCAGCCTCCTTACTTTTATACTTCCTGGCGTGTGCCTCTGTCGCGAGATATGACAACTTTTTGTGTAAGGGCCTATACTTCTAAGGCGAGGGGAGAGGAGGGAGAGGGAGAGCAGCAGGAGAGATTAAGGGAACGGGAGGGATCGGATCCCCTTTCGTAAAATCCTGGATCCGTCCCTGGTTATTTGACACACTTATTTCACCGTTGCACAAAAACGAGTTCAGAGTAGCCCGCATTATTGCAGTTTGTGAACGATTTTATACTTCCTGTAACGACGGTCTGTAGGCTTTCAGTCCGATGAAACATTCGGACTAGGCCTACGTGGAAATACCACGGACATTAACATTTGGATGCTTGTCAGCTCGTTCAGCAGTGCGTCGATCGCGGTAAAAGTTGCCATATCTCGCGACTGAGATAGACACTAATTTATGACTCACATCATGCCAGAGCACGTGAGCGGAGCGTGAGCGTAGCGGAAAACGGAGCGGTGCGGGCCTAAAACCAACTTGAGCGGAGCGGTGAGCGGGCAAAATCTGCCGCTCAAAATCCGCTCCACCGTAAGACTACTAATGTAAACAGCTTAAATAGATTTTTTGCGCACTTTTATTCGTGGAATTAAGAACTTTTCATGGGTGTGATCGGCGGCGTTTGCAGCACGTATCACTAAACGTGCATCTGTAGTAACGTTAACGACAATGATCCTATGTTGAAAAAAGAGCGTATGTGACGGTGGTATAAGTATCACGGCTTGTACGATAGTACAAGCTGTTGTACAAGCCATGGGCCTTGTCAGTGGAAGAGGGAGATTTTCGACCCCCACAGCTCCGAAACGCCTGGAACGATTTTCACGAAACTTGAAATATATAACTATCTCCCGGACATGACCCCGCATGCAAAATGTCAGGGGGCTACATCGACGTGGGTGGTCTGGGGAAATAGCCAGTTTAATGCATGAAAGTTTCTGTCCTTTTTTCCTTTGTTCGTCACGCCCACGGGTCGCTTTTTTGGACACATCCCCACGCACAATACGTCATTATACGTCGTTCCCGCCAAGGAAGTGCCTTTTGGGGGTTAGAAAGAAGAAAGTTAAAATTTGACCCCCTTTACTCCTAAAAACATAAAAATTGTGACTTTAAGCCGGCGGTCAATGGAAACTTGTAATCGTCATAACTCTGGAACGGTAGGCCTAAGTCATATACATCTCAAAGTTGGCATAGGCATTGACCACCCAAGTGGCATCACGTAACATGACTCCGAGGTCAAGAGGTCAAAGGTCAAGGTCACAAGGTCACGTAACGTATTCAGTTAAAAATTGCTATAACTCAGTAGGCCTATCAACTTCGTAGTCAGGGGCTGACATGAGAACCACCCCCAAATAGTGGGACACAAACTGGTTGCCATGGCAACGACGGTTGCCTAGCAACGGGGCCACGAAATCTGCATTTTATGGCCGCATAGTTCGAAAACGCTAATGTATACAAACTCTAGAATTAGCACATGTATTCAGCACCAGCTCCTGGTCACATGACCGATTTATTGGAATAATAGGTCAAAGTTAAACGTCCCACGGGCACATAAAGCATACAGCTAAAATGTGCCATAACGCAGTCCTGGGCTTCGTATCCACTTCATACTAGCGTCGTAATATTTGAGCCGACGCTAAACTGTTTGAGTACAAACTGCTTGCCATGTCAACGCGTGTTGCCTAGCAACGGGGCTAAAAATTCTGGGCTTTGTGACCACACATTTTATTATTGCAAGCATCTCAAATTGGCGTACATGTTCACCACTACGCCTGTGTTACGTGACCGATTACATTATAGCTAATACACCCACAAGATGCGCTAGCTGTAATGTCGCTAGCAATCTTTAATGCAGTGATATTGCATATTGTTAACGTCATTATACTTTATTAAAACCGCAAATATTATATAGAAAAACTGCATACAGTCCATCCAATGTTGTATAAGCATGAAACACATGCGCTAGCTTATACATTTAAAGCTGGCAGTTGGCAGATTTAAATGTGCTAACGCATATATTCATGTTTATAATTTATAACATTTAATTTTTGCTGTTTTTGAGCGTCGGCTTATACAACATTGAGTACTGTGTGCAGTTTTTTTCTGTATAATGAGTAGTAACGTTCGGACCAGCAGCAGCCGACCTCCCCCGCCGCTGTCGTCGTGTCACCATTGCTGTGCTCACTCGTCGCCGATCGTCGTCTCTTGTTCGCCGCTGACCACGTCTACCGACCTCGACCGTACGCTCGCCACCCAGCGTGCTCATCGTTCTGCTTCTGTTGCTCGGTGGTGTGGAGTCGAATCCAGAACCGACGTCGACCGCCAACAGCGCCACACGGTCTACAGCACCACGTCGCAACTCCGCGTCGCTCGGTCTGCTGAACGTTTGCTCGACCCGTCGCAAGGCAGCCTTGATACATGACATCATCGCTGACAACCACCTCGATGTACTTGTCATGACGCCATCAAGCTGGACGTTGCTCCCACAGGCTACATTGTCGTGCATAGACATCGTGGGTCGTCAGCTGATCGACGTGGCGCAGGCCTAGCGCTTGTGCACTGGGACACCATCAAAGCGTCAGTCATTGCTATCGGGGATGACCGAGTTCGCCTGCGTCTATACCGATTTCCGGGCACTGTTACGTCAGCGTTCACAGAACATTTGTCCAATTTGTTCGACCACCTAGTGCTGCTCGACAGCCATTTCGTAGTCCTCGGTGACTTCAACGCACCAGGCGTCACCGATGTATTTATCCAGCACGGTCTACGGCAGCACGTCAGTAATCCAACGCGTGGCAATCTCACTAGCGGCAACCTTCTGGACCTCGTGTTGTCACTCGACCAGACTGTATGACTCCACGTTCACAGACTACTCCGAACTGGTAGACAAGGAAGTCCGTCGCGTTCTCGACATCCACGCACCACAGCGCACTGGTCCACTAAGCTCGACTAGGATTCCGGAGATGTTGGCGCAATAGTGGCGAGCTGCACAAAACTTACTACACAACAACCGCAAGGATGTCTTCAGCGACAATGAATGCGCGAAACTTGTGTCCACTTTCTGCAAGTTCTTCGTCATCAAAGTAAACCGCATTCACTGCAACATAGCGGTGGCACTACAGTCAACAGTCCGGAGCGCGTTCATTGAGAGGCCCTACCCTGGTCCGGCGTTGTAATCCTTCCAGCCTGTGACAACCGAGGAGGTGCACCTACTGCTGTCTGCCATGCCGTCCAAGAAGTCACCGCTTGACGTGCTGCCATGCTCGTTGCTGAAGGCATGCACCGAAACTTTCTCACCAGTCATCGCCAAGCTCGCCAACCTATCGATGCAGACTAGAAAGTTTCCGTCGAGATACAAACAGGCGGAGGTATTGCCACTACTGAAGAAGTCTGGGCTCGACCGCTCATCGCTAGAGAATTACAGGCAAATTTCCAATTTGTCAACCATCTCGAAGATCCTTGAAAGACTCATCTGCTCGAGTCAGCCAACTTCAATAAATATCAGTCTGCGTACCGCATGGGACACTCGACGGAAACGGCGCTGCTGGAGATTCTCGGCGGACTGACGGAGTGTACACTGCAGCCGATGACAAGCATGTCACTGTATTCATCAGACTCGATGTGTCGGCCGCCTTCGACACTATTGACCACGAGGTCCTGCTCCAGCGTCTCCAGTCCGAGTATGGCGTGACAGACATCACTATCTTGTCTCCGTTCCTATCTGGAAAGTCGTACGCAGTTTGTCAAGCTTGGCAGCACCAGTCACCAGCCGTCGGACTCGATGTCGGCATTCCTCAGCGGTCCGTCATTGGTTCTCTGCTGTTCGCAGCCTACTGCAGTCCGGCGGCCGACGTCATCGTGAGTCACGTTGTTCAGTTCCACCAATACGCCGACGACACACAGCTCCGTCTCGCCATGTCTTCTGACAACACATCCGACAGTCTGTACTCGCTGCGTGTAGTGCTGACGTCAGACAATTGTACCCACAAAACGGGCTGCAGCTCAACCCGGACAAGTCGGACGCACTGCATTGGCACTGCTAATCAGCTGCGTACCACCAACTCAGCCATCACATCGGTATGCGTCGCCGACGATGAGCAACCGGTGACGCCGACGATGAGCAAAGTGCTCGGTGTCGCGCTGGATCGCCGTCTGGCTTTCGATAAACACGTTCTGGCGGTGACCCGGTCGTGCAATTTTCATGCACAAGCCATCCGCCATATCGCCACCTATTGTCGACCGATCGGACACACAAACTGGTCTGCAGTTTGATCCTGACGAAACTGGACTACTGCAACTCGGTACTCTACCACGCGCCAGTCAGCAGCATCCATACGTTGCAGCGTGTGCAGAACATTGCAGCCAGAATCGTCCTCCAGGCACAGAGGCGATCCCATGTCAAACCGCTGATGCATCAACTACACTGGCTGCCAGTTCAACAAGGAATTGACTACACGGTGTCTGTGTTGATATACATGACTCTGAACACGTCTGTACCACTGTACCTCAGCCAACGCATCAACCGGCCGCCGCGTCAACGCACGGACAGTAGGACACCACGACGACGGCTACGCCACTGCTCATAAAACCGTTCGCTCGCACCGACTTCGCGAAACGTTCTTTTCGATGCGCCGCTCCGTCTGTCTGGAACTCACTGCCTGCGTCTGTCATCAGAAGCGATTCACTGTTTTCAAATCTAGCCTAAAACATTCTTATTTCGTAAGTCCTATAACTAGCACACACAACCGACTGCCGCCAGCGCCTCCAAAGTTACGACCTAATGACACTTTACAAATATGTTTATTATTACAATACCGCTATCTTAGAGAATTTCACCTTCTACCGACTTAACAACTTTACTTACTCACATTCCCTATTCCTATCCATTTCCTTATAACGCAACATTACAGTTAGAGTTACATTTGCAAAGCAGTACAGCGAATAGAAAGGTGCCGGGCACACCACGGCGGTGCGCTGTTCGCATGACCGGGACCTCACAGCCTACAGTTACACAATACAATGTCAAAATACCCAAGAAAAAGACAAGATTAATTATAACAGTTCGAAAAACGCGAATTAAGCGACCCGTACCAAATATACCTCTGGAGAAAAGATCATCGTATTCACTGAGGAGATCAGCAACTCGTCGCCGCTGATCGGCAGTAACTTCACCCGGCAACTTTTCGAACACTGTTACTAGAGTATCGTCAGCCACAACAGGTGTGCCGTCGCTGTCTGCCGAAACCGGAGTTTCGTCGGATACCACGATCGCCGAAAAGCATGACTGAGTTTTGTTTGTCGTGTCTGCCATGCACACTTTCAGATCCCATGTTCGACCGACGTAAACTCCTGGTTTCAACTCATGACTTTCCACCATTACATCCCGGTGAACACATCGCGTGCAAACCAAAGTTATCTCAGCAGTTACATTCATCTGAGTTCGAGGCAGAATCTCCTGACACTCTTGGAAAAAAACTCTACGACACTTGATGTGTCGTAGTTACCGCTGGACGTCTGTCAATCGAAATGTGCCCAGATCTGAAGTCCCAAACACACTCATGCTCCTGCAACCAAACCGACCCAAGCATTACTTCTTCGATATTCTTCGACACTAAGCTGTCGTCTAAACGCAATGATCTTCGATGTATAAAGGCAAGTGAGCTTCTCCATTAATTCGGATCGGAGTATCATTTGCTGCTCATACTCGACTTGCTGCCGGGTGAACCTTCAGTTACCGAAAACGATCAGTCAGTGTCTTCGGAACAAAGTTGCTTCGCACCCGCTATCCACCAAACACGGGATGACTTCCCAACAACTTCATCTTAATATACACTCTGGCCTTATCTTGCATTTTCCTCGAATGTCGACTGCTGATTTGGCGCAGCTCGAGATATACTCGGACAATCGCGTATCACATGTCCCGGGATTCCGCAATCCCAGCATACAAGATATCCTCGAGATTGATTCATATGAGTTGGCCGCCCTGGCATCATCGCATTTTCCTCGGCCGAAGCGAATCTTCGATTGTCGAAACTTCGAAACGGCAGAGCAACCAACGGGCCGTGAGAAACAGTAGACGACTAAACTGGAATTCCCATCACCCGAGGCTGCGATGCGTTTCCAACTATCAACTTTTTCAGTTCCTCGTACTCACGATTTACACCCGCAGACATTTTCGACATATCTGTCTTCAACTGTTTGATCTGATCACTCTGCCCAACAGACTCTAGAACTATCAGCTCTGGCTGTTTCCCTGTAGTTCGAATTTTCTACCTTGGACATTCACAATTCGATCTTCATCGTTTTTCGATATTTGAGTACTTTTCTAATATGCCTCTAGACGAAGCGCAATTGGAAGCGCTTCGTCCCGTGACGTCGGAGCCCTTTCCTTCACCTTCAATGCGAATTCACCATCGTTCAGAGCGTTCGTAAAGTGATCGCACGCAATGTGCTCACGAGCTTCTGCTATCAACTTCGGATAAACCAAGGTCATCAGTCTTCTGATGTCCTGCTGTAAATTGGAAAGCCTTTCTGCAGATTTTTGCCGTCTGATCTGGAGCTCCGCACGATATTTCTCCGCCTGTCGTTCACCACAGTAACGACTTCTCAGAGTATCGACCAACGTTCTGAACGATCCCGTAGCAAATCGATCTGTATCCCACCGGACGTGAGCAGCATTTCCGTCATAAACGCTAGTTTGTCGCGTTCTCTCCAACGATTGTACGAAGCGTAGTTTTGGAAGTGTGCCAATCAGATCTCCTAAGACTCACTTCCATCGAACTTCTGCAGTTTGATCCGCGATCTCGGTACTTTGGAAACCCTGATATCATCATCTTCGCCCGAAGAACTGTCGTCCAACAGCCACGAATGATCATCATCGGAATCATCTCCGCCACCACCGCCCGGTGAAAAACCGCGGCCATGACCACGTCCAAGACCACGCCTTGGACAACGTCGTTTTTCATCATCGGAATCGTCACTATCACCACCACTGCTCGGATCATCGGGCGGCCGTGAATCATCTCTTTGCGGACGTTAAGAATCGCATCGATGCCGTTCATAACTCTGCGATCGTCTGCGTGCGGTGAGAGTGGGACCGTTTATCGGACGATCCCTCTCGATCACCCCGACGTTTGGAAACAGATCTCGAATTTTCCTTTTTCTTCTGAACACCGCAACTGGTCTTCGTCTATCTTCACATCTATCTGGAAAATCAACTGTACGATCATATCTCTCTCGACCGAAGTCGACACCGCGAAAACTAGAGTTTGGAAACTCGCCATTACGATGTTCTCCACGGTTTCTCGATCATCGATCAGTATTGCTAGAATTTTTACAGGGCGCCGTAGCAGATCGACCGGCAACTGAGTTACTCTGCGCCACCCGCGACTGTATCTTCTACACACGAGATCGAGATCTATCTTCAAATTCAGTTGATGCATCAAAGAACTCATCACCCCTTTCGAGAGAACTGTCAACATTTCCACGATTTCTCCCTTTATCACCTCGCGACACGACCGGTTTTGGTCTCGCTGGTGGATAAAGATCAACTTCACTTTCAGAATCTAAACCCTCAAACTCTACGCCTCGGCTCTACTGTATCAACAGCTTCGCCTATTCTGACACTTGGAATATTATTCTCATAATTCACCGCGAACGAAAGCTGATGCGATCTCACCCCACTTCTACAACTGTCCAGAGTTTCACCTTCTCCTACACCTGCTACAGACGTCGCTCTGTTTCTATTGAACGCACTCCACAACACATCAAGCTTATCTCAGCCTTTCATATCTCCGGGGTCGGCAAATGAGTAGTGATCCATGTAATTACACGATAGCGAGAGTGGCGACCATTAAACGGCAAACTAGGGCGGGCATATAGCTGTTAGCCACAGGCCTGGGCCCGTGAGCGCGGGCCTAGCTTGCAGCCTATAGGCTGTATTCCCGCTCCGTCTGTGACGATAGCGTATTAGAGATGATTGCTACTTCATGTCAGTACGCTATACAAATTCACATTCATTATCATTATTATTATCATTATCTGCCATAGCTTTCATCCACCGAACTGGTGCGAAATGTGGACGATCAACATCGACAGAAAAAACTATAAACATCGCCAGACATTGAAACTGTCGGCGGACAACTCGACCGATTGACAAACTCAGATCTGACATAACCCTCATGATCGAATTCACAGTGTCTCCCTAACAGTGGGTAAAAGTGTCCGGCATTCTCTTGGCATCAGTGTCACCACTATCTGAAAACGACTGAAATGGAGAAGCAACTTCACCGCTTTCAGATCTCACCCTTCTGTCAAAGTCAGAAAACAGACGTTCACCAACTCGAGCCCCGCGTTCGGGCGCCAATATCGCAAACTCGTCGAGTACGGAGGTTTTTACAGTTGGTGCCACTGTCGCTCTCTTGTCATCAAACTCCCGTCTAGAACTTCCGTAATCCGTACTCGACAAACGTGTCGCAAGATCGCAACTCTTGACTATTTATGCCGGCTAGAGCACGAAGTATTATTTTCGGGTCGGGCCGCGAGCGAGCACGTGCGAAAACGTCTACTCTACATTTGATTTGTCTGGGTTCTTTGAATTGGAGCGAAACTGGATCTGACACGCTAATGTCAGACAATGCTGGGTTGCCGACTATTTCTTCATATAACTCTACGTCGGTGCTATCTTCCATAATGATGAAACATAAGAGATGAAAAAGATGAAAAGAAAGACTTTATTTTAATTTCAGCAGTTCTTGATGAAAACTCAGCACGGAATGTTCATCGAAATATGTAGAAGTGAAGAAATAGAAAGTTCAGCACGATGCGTTCACATGAAAACTCAACAATTGTTCAGTAATTCAACTGTTACTGTTCGACACAGCAATATTGAACGACTAATGTTGAAAACATTCAGTAAGACACTCAGTAAGAAAACACTCAGTAAGACAACATTATACAAAGTTAGCTTAAGTACTCATCAGAAAAAGAGAAATGGATAGCGGTTTTTAGAGTTCACCAGTTTTTTTTACCAAGTCACCATTAGTGTTCACCACTTTCACCTTTTTTTACCAGTGTTACCGTTTCAACAGTTTTCAGGGAGTAAAAAGGGATCGGCCGGGTCACCCACCCCGGCCGATTAAGCGGCCATTGCGATGTAGGTCCTTTTATACGATTTCTCGGCCATTTTACTGCTGTACACCTGCGCGCTCGTGTATTCTTGCGCTTAATGTG
>Ga0056116_1000852_pt1 | contig 11092 bp, 7 predicted proteins | sample WorMetOlspDAHAB2_FD_67352 | JGI IMG/M metagenome (GOLD analysis project Ga0056116, IMG submission 67352) | Marine gutless worms symbiont microbial communities from Max Planck institute for Marine Microbiology, Germany - Olavius sp. DAHAB.2 ...
GTAGTAGTAGTAGTAGTAGTAGTAGTAGTAGTACCGTGTCTTTGATTGTCTGTGTTGTTTTTTATAATAAACGGTGTATAATAATAATAATAATAATAATAATAATAATAATAATAATACGAAATTTATATAGCGCCATAATGGCTACTTATGTATGTATGTATATCATAATAAGCTTTTGACGTGATTTGTGTATGTGTATCAGGGAACAGCAGTCAATGTGCTACAGATGCATCCAAGTGGCCGACGCATGCTTGTCCATACTCGCAATAACAAGCTTCAGTTGCTTGATCTCCGCATGTTAGTCTCGTTTGCCTGCCATCGTTGCTTACGTTGTGTACATTAAGTTGAACTTGCTACAAAGCAGATTTTTGAAAGCAATTGGACTACGCACGCTAACTGAAAATAGTTGTGTTTCTCTTTTCCTCCGACCCCCTCCCCTCCACTTGACAACTTCACCATCTATGGTGATTGTCTGGAGGTTAAGAGGGAATGTTACCAGAACTGTTATATATTGCCAATTTGCTACCTTATCAATGGGCTCAGTTAACAAAAACAGTTCATACAGCCCAGTTGGGACTCCAGTCTGTTGTTTTGTTATTTAGGTTGCGTGATTTATCTGTATATTTTTTGGTATCTTTTGTTTTACCTTGGACAGCTGAGTCATTTCCCTTCATGTTTTGGTGCTGGCATAACAAAGTTTAAATGAGCCCCTTCGAGTTTTTTGCTTATTCCTCATTACTGCGTGTTAGGAGCTGGCTAATTCATCCCTTTCAGGGCCATTGTGAAGAAAAAACAATGCGAGACGAGGTGGATATTTTTGTTGCTGGTCATCCACTACTCAGTAGGAGACTCGAAGGGCGTTTCCATTCCCCAAAACGTAACTTTCTTTACTATCTCACTGATGTCAGCCTTTTAACTAAACTATAACTTTTAAAGGCACGATATAGCCTTATTGTGCTGAAAGTTCTGTTAAACCCCAATAAGTCAATCAATCAATCAATCTCTCTTTCTCCATGTGTGTGTGTATGCGTACATGTGATGATTGTTAAAGTATGGGATTCAGGGTGTGACATTTAGTACGCAGAATTTCACAATGGGGGTTAAATCATGGGGCATGAGGCCAACCCCGAAAAACATCTGCACACATTGACGTTTAGCATCTGATGAGTGCTATCCATACTGTTTGTGTCGGGTGGGGCGTTAAACTCTACTCACTCACTCACTGTCCAAACTGTTGCTGTGTAGTGATTTCAGTGATCTTTGGTGGTGCTTGGAACTGAGGGTCAAATGAGAAGGGAGGGTGGTTTGAACGCCTGTAACTTTCTCCCTTGTTATGCCAATGTTTAAAGTGATTAGTATGATTATCAGTTTGTGTACCTAAGGTTGGTTAATCGCACTGACGTTTTTAAATGTTGCATTAAGTTACTTGTTAACACTAATCTAATAAGTTCTATTACTTTTAAAAATGTGTTTACAGTGTTGATGCCTGCTGTGCTATCAGGCAGATCTGGCTTGTTGTGTGCACGAAACGAAATTAAATGTAATTTTGTGTTGCACTGTTCAGTTATTTATGATGCAGCAGCTATTTTTCGTGTAGCACACTTGCTGGTCTGAGTTTATCCTGATGTTGCTGAAATTTCAGTGAAACAATCACATGCAAATACGTTGGTGCTTTGAACTTCCGTGAACATGTCCGCAGTACGCTGACTCCTTGTGGAACTTTTCTGCTCGCTGGAAGTGAGGATGGTCAGGCATATGTCTGGAACGTGGAGTCGGGTGCGTTTGGAAAATAATTTTGACATTTGGAAAATAGTTGTCTTTCTGTGCTTTTTTGGTCACTTATTTCATGGTGAACTGTAACCGCCTATGTCTACAATACTGTCTACAGTGAATTAACGGCTTGTAATCCCACTCTTACACGGTGACTTCAACACCGCTACAAACAAAGCCGCTTATGCGTCGAGGAACAAGGACCACATCAGCCACAGGCCTAGTAGCCGAGTAGCCTTCGTAGCCTACTCTGGAGTTTGTTGATGACACCATGAAATAAGAAAGTTACAGCATGGTCTACAGTGGATTATGCTCGTTACACTCGCATAATCCACTGTAGACTGTGCTGTAACTTACTCATTGTACTTGCCTTGTTGTGTCATTGGCAGAATGTACTGCAAAATATACTAATTAATTCATATTTACTGGACGGTCTTTTGGCGTAATTATTGAGTTGAGTGCTGGGATAGGAGGGAAATGGAGTTAATTTGAGCAGATGAGACTATTGGTGAGGTTCTAGAATTCCTTTGTTGTCTTAAGAAATGTCATACATCTTGTTGCTGTTATCCTTCAAAATGTTCTGTGCCATTCAGTATTTGATTTGTTGGTATTCTGTGAGTTGATTTTAAAAGTATTGTTGAAACTTGAATTTAAAATAAGTATTTTTCTGTGTGGCTGAATTCTGATAAAAACCACCCAGTGGTAGTTGTGTTTTGCGTGTTACTCATTGTGTTACTCATTTGCTGATGAACATTTCATAACTTTGTGTTGCAGGCTGTCTCATCTACACATATCTGTCTCTAGGATATCGCAGTCCTGTGACCGATGTTGCCTTTCACCCATTTGAAAACATGGTTGCCTTCTGTTCTTACGGAGAAAGTCATCTGATAAAGATCTACACATATGATCACAAGGGTAGTTTTATGACCATGTTGTATTGTGGGTTGCTGTGACTACAGTGTTCAATTTTCATTAGATCTTTCATGTCAGTAATATTAATATTTAATATTAATATGTAATATTAATTTTTGCATCGGCATAGAGTATCTGGAAAGAATTTTATTATGGTAATAATAAATATAAGAATAATAAAATTAAAAAACTGAAAGAAACAGTAGTAATGAACTGTAACACACAAAATAAGACCACACACAAAATAAGACCACACACTGAGCATGTATTCTGTAGTTAAAAATACAATAATATCGTTTTGTCAGTTTACATTTATTATTGTGTCACAACTTTATGGCGTTTATTTAATAAGTACATTTGCAATTAAATGCTTGATTCGTTTTTTTGTAACTAATGAAGTGCATTTTAATGTCTAAATTAATTGTACAATTTCCGAATTAATGCAAATATATATGTGCGAATGGACTTTGATGTTGCTTAACGTCCGCACAATGTACTGCAAGTTACTGGCACGTTAAAATATATTTTACCTATGCTAGCAGTCAGTCTGTTAGCATGTCATTAACGTGTTCAGCGAGCATGATTTTGTCGTGTAACAGTGGCTCACGAAGATCTCGCTCGTCCTGCACCGGAGCCATGGCATGAAGTGATGAGGACTGATCATACTCTTCAGATGATGAGATGCACCACACCAGAAACTACACTGTAATTGTTTGTTGCTGGTTTTATGTGGCATTTGTAACACGATTGTATAAACTTTGAAAGTGATGGCCCCATGTGGTGCTCAGGGATTGGACCTCATTTTCTGGCCGAGTGTTGTAAGAGGCGATGGAATCAGGGTAGCTTGTTGTGTTTATTAGGTTTAATTTTTTTATGCTTATATTTGAGTTATACTGAGTTGTGTATTTTTTGTGTTGTTTAGTTTTGTCAGTATCAGCCAAGTGAAAAGACTGACTGCATTCAAAAGACTGCATTCAAAATGACCAAACCTGTGTCGTGTGTGGGACGTTGAATTGTACATGATCACTTTAAGTGATGTGAATTCAGTGGCTTAGAAATCATATTCTGCTATTTTGCTTCTAGTTCTTGTTTGAAAATTCATTTGTGAGCACATGTTGACGACCGATGTTTGAAAAAATTCAACAGCATGATGGTGTTGACGAGTAAGAATCGTTGCTGTGTTGACATTTTTCACTGTCCACTAAATTTGATGGAGGCGAAAAAACTGCAAATAATTTTGTAATTATTCCAGTTTTTGTATTACAGAGAAATACCTGTAGCTTCGTTGTTAGTTTTCTTTCAGTTGTAAGTGGCTTTTTTCGCTTTTTTTGATATTTTCACTATTTTGGACGAGCATATTTCCTGTAAATGTGCCAGTTCAGCAGTCTGTAAACTTTCTTGGAGAGTGTTTGTGCTTATTGCTGGAAAATGTTTGTTGTGAATTGTGTAACTGTGTATCCATGAAATGATTTTCGTTCGACATGTTTCGGCATTTTTTGCAGTCGAGAAACGGTTACAATGACAACAATGGATGACTTGAACATTCTACAGACTGCACGCATGCATCGTGTTATGAACAAACTCAAGTCTGTTTCGGTAACTAACATCAATGTATAATTTGTTCAGAAGAACGACATGTTTTATTACCAGAATTATTGTAACAATATAACTTTAAAGTATTTTTGACTACTGTACATTTTAGCAGTTTATATATAACTGTAGCTCATTGTCGATATCCTTGTAGAGTGCTTCCATGTATTGTTACTGATCTGTTACTGTTACCGTTCTTATCTATTGGCACATTGTTTGCACAATGAGGCATTACTGTTGTCGTATGTTGCACTGGTTAGCTAAAAATGAAGTGAATTTTTTTGACAGGCGTTTGCAGCTGCAACTGGTGTGAATGACACAATGGATATGTCGTATTCAAGAACTGGCTGTGGTCACTTGCCTGGCTCAGGTTGACTACATACAGTTTGATTGACGTTTATGGAGTTGTGAGAAACAGTTTTTAATGAATATGGTTTATTGTCGTATGCTGTTTACATTTTTTTCCGAAACATTAGTACTGTGTCATACGAAATCCATTCTTACAAACTTATGGGAAAGCTCTAGGAGACGTGTAGTGTGATACTGCATCAGCTTCATAATCGTCAGTGATTTTTGTTGTGTCTAGTTGTAGACAACACAAGTTTAATGTCGTCGTTCAGAGGACGATCGCCACAGCAGCAGATTAACATTAACCGAGTCAGACAGTTTTCATGATTTATTTTTCCTCATTGTTGAGTTTTTTGATAATTATTAACTTTAGGATGCAATTAAATGACCTTGTTGTATGTTAATTCATTAACAGAAGTTTGTTCATGTGCTTGAACCAGCTAAAGAACTTAAATCCACTGTCTTTCTCAGTTTCCAGATGTTTAGAACTTTCACAGGCATTGTGCAGCAGAATTTTAAAGCATACTACTTAAATCAGACGATGGTATGTGTATGCTGAAAATTGATTGTTAAAAGATATGGAGTAAAAGTAACAAATAGTGCACATTTACCAGAATATAAGAGCTAAGGAATGAATTTCACAGGTACTGTATGTGTAGAAATGATGTACTAATAGTCACAAAAATTTTTTTTTGAAAGTCCTGAGTATTGCAAAATGTTAATAAACTCTAGGGAATGTGTATTTTAGATGTCTGTTGTAGACAAATTTTCTTTGTTGCAGTATTTTTGTGAAAGTCATTTCATGATTATAGTTTCTTTATGAACTTGGTTTAAACTGAAATTTAATTTTGCACCAGTTATATGCTGATCTCTGTGCTTGTTTACTACATTGCATATTGCTGATGTGCAAGTGGCACATGGCATCACTGTTGGTATTTTTGTATTTGTTAAAAAAGAAAACAAAAAAGGTTATTGCGTTTTTTGTCTTTGTTAACTGGTAAGCTGAATTAGTGACACTTTGTTTAGCTAATTACTGTTTGCAGACAATCGGAAAGGCGCAGCTGAAGATCACTGATACGTCTCTGAAGAAAAACGAGCCACTTAAACAGGTTCACGTTCTTGTAAAATATTAACTTGTTGATAGTATACAGTACAAATACTTGTTTTATATACTGTACACTGTCACAGCTGCTAGCTGCAATACCATACTATAGTCATTGAAGTTTGGATTTGCATTATCAGCTGTCTGTCAATGTCAATTGTGGAGTCGTATTGCACAGAATCAATCAGGAAACATCTTTTCTGCGCTGAGTGTGTTCAAGTAATTCCGTTTTAAGTAGTTTCCTAAAACTGTTACCTCAGTGTTGTGTCACGGAGATGATCCGGCATCAATATGAGTTAAAGCCGGTTGCATGAACGTCACTTAAATTGAAGTGACACTTAAGATCTTTTTGCATCACGCGTTACATCATCTTGAATGTCATTTTGTTTGCGTTTTACGAACTGAGTAGTGGTATGTGGTAAGTTGACGTTTTTCCTTATTTCGTTCCTAAAACGCATAAAAAATGACGTTCAAGATGACCTAATGCGTGACGCATAATGATCTTATAAGTGTCACTGAAATTTAAGTGACGTTCATACAACTGGCCCTTAGTTTTTGCGGTCACACAGCGTGATCGTTAGTGTCATGTGTGGTTGTGTGTTATGGTGCTGTAGGTGATTGCACTGTATGACTATGAAGCTCAGCGTTCCGATGAACTGTCACTGAGGCGTGGAGACCGTGTGACGGTGCTGTTTAAGGACAATGATAACTGGTGGATGGGCGAACTGTCCGATGGACAACAGGGTTTCTTTCCCACTAACTATGTCGATAAACGTATGCATTGGTCTCTGGCTTATGGCTTAATTTTCAGCTAAATCGTTTTACTTCCGTACCTGTTTATTGTGCAGAATTCTATGATTGTTTTATTTTGGTTATATGCTACTATTTTTATTGTATCATGCAACGGAAATGGTGCGTGTTTTATGATGGCTTTGAAATGCAATGTTTTAGCCTTTCTGATAGCTTCTTAAGTCAACTTTTGTAGTGTTTTCTTTTGACAAGGGTATGCAAGCGAGTAAGTGATTTAATAGTGACCTATGGTCCATTATTTAAAGACAACAGCAGGAAATCTGAAACAACCGTTTCCAGATGATGTTAAAGTCAAACCAAAATATGATGCTGATACGACAATATCAGACAATAATTTACCAATTATGGCGACCGCGACTTGTAAATATTGCTTGCCATTAGTAAACAGTCTGTAGAGGGGTACAACCCACAACGAGATGGTATTTGCCAGCAGAGCGGATAACCCGTCGACTAGATATTTCAGTGACATTAGTGAGTGGCCCAAGCTACCATATTTCACGGCCATGAAGTACTGTGTCGGTCTTGTATTCCATTTGCTTAATAGGCAATATTGTCGTACCGGATTGCCTAATATACTTGGTATGATTGTACGACATCAAGGACGTCGGTTACCCGCAGATATTCATGCAGCTCACGAAACTCTTCGTGTTGCAGTCTCTCTGCGTAAGCATGCTGGATCTCCAGACAACATGTGGATCCACATGGTCGACCTCGCTACTCCTGGATGCAGTAACTGGAAGACGACATTGGACTTCCGTGGACCAGCTGTAGTAATTAGCAACTGTGCATATGAAGTAGGCAGCTCTGCGACCTTCAGCTGGTTACAGAGAAATGAGAGGATGATAACGACGACTTTGTTCTCGTTGGGTTGCCATTCCATTTGGAGTTCAGACGCCGATACAATGTTAACGAAGTTTTTTTATGGCAAGTTCGTTACCTTGTCGTCAAGTGCTGGTTGCTGTTTTAACTGCATAATGGTATGTGTGTTTCTCATAAGCAAAATATTAATTTCTTTCTTTTTTTTGTTGCTGCAGCAGAGAAACAGCAACTTGTGATGAAGAATTACTTTGGTGTCGACTCTGACAATGAGACACCGTCAAGAGTAAGTTCTTTGTGTTACTGCAGTACACCAGTTGAAAACCAAACTCAGATGATGATGACTGACGAGTGACAAATGCTGCAGTGGTGATGCATTTGTTCTGTTCTTCTGTTGCAGGTTCATGCTGTGCAAACGAAGTCCGGTGAACTCAAGTTCTTCTCTGCTGCTGAAGAGTCCGACACAGACACGCCAAGAGTTGCGTAAGTTATACGTTATCAGTTCTGGTTTTGATAATCCATTGATGTCCACCGCTGCTCCCGTAATTGCTGATAGAGTCTCTGTCTTACGCTGCTCTGTAGATACTGTAGTGTAGTCTGCATATCCATGTTACACCACTCTTGTAGTTGGACGTCATCTAGCATTCTAGCCATTCCCTCCGAGATCTTTCGGCATATTTGGGATCTCCATTTCCTTATAAGTCTCTTATTGTTCGTTTTTAACTTGTCTACTGGAGCTTTGTTTGTGAATTGGCAGTCAGAAGAAAAAAACAAGAAAGCCTGGCACAGGATCTTACAGAAAACAAGAAACTATCGAAATGACTGAGCTGCCACGGAAGTTGTAATTTGAACATCAGATTGCAGCAGATTTCTGTGCTTGTGTATAATACGTATGTGTAGTTAGCATTTATTAGTGCATATATCAAGTCCAATCCAAGGTGCCTAACGATTCTTCTTCGTTGGATTACTCGTCGTAGCATAGCCATGCTGACAGTTTCACTGAATTCACTCCATTTCTCCACGTTGTCTAAAGCTGCGTGCCAGAAGGCCGTCTGCAGCCTGTGGTTGAGTGGCCGGAGATCTGCCTCAATTGTCCGAAATCAAGTGTTAGCTGGCCGCTTGCAATTGCGTCTCCAGTCTGAGGTGGTCGCTCCAACGCTCTTGTCATCAACCAGATTTTAGTGATTAACGATTCCGACTGTTTTCGGGTAATAATGTGAATTACTCGTGCTTTTCAGACATGTTGGCTCTGTGGTTGGTTATGACGCTCGGATTTGATCTGTTCTGTGCGTGGTTATTGTATTCATCGTGTTGTCAGATTTCAGTGCAGATTTCTGTTGGTAAATGTGCAGTATGCTTTCGATCTTGTGCCAGTTGAAACGTCATTCAGTCAGTCACTGTGTGGACCAGCTGTAGTAATTAGCAACTGTGCATATGAAGTAGGCAGCTCTGCGACCTTCAGCTGGTTACAGAGAAATGAGAGGATGATAAGGACGACTTTGTTCTCGTTGGGTTGCCATTCCATTTGGAGTTCAGACGCCGATACAATGTTAACGATGTCTGTTATTAGTTCTAGTACACATGCTCGCATAAAACGTGTAAAAACGTGTTCTCTGGACCTGTAGCATAAGCCCGCCTCGTTTCAAGTCGTTTGTGTTCCCGTCTCAACGTCGTAAGGGGTGACCAAATCTGTTGTGTTGTTTTGCTTTAGTTGCTTTGATTTATCGAGTTGTGTATGTTTCATGTACGTTTATGTTTGTTGGTGTCAGTCAAGAGATTGGCTGTGAAGACCGACTAAGCGATGTCATTAAGTACGTTCGACTGCCGAAATGACCTAAACTGTGTTTGGTTTAGCATTTAACTCAACGCACTCACTCACAATTACTCGTGATTTCAGTAAAGACGGCATCGATGGCATGTCTTTCTTCACTATTCCCAAGCAAAAACGCGCCAACTTTGGCGTATTTGTGGAGCATATTTTGACGTGACGATGGGCCGCATTTGGGCTTTTTCACTGACTTGTGTCATCAACCAACCCTTTTGTGTCATCAACCAACCCTTTTGCACTGGCCTTCGAGAGTGTGATTATTACTGTTAGATTCGTTGATATTAATTCTGTTATGAATGTGTGCTTAGAACTTGTCATTCCACATGTGTGTAAAATTTTCTTTAGTATATGATTGTAATTGTAGTGAAGTTTTGACGATAACGTGCGTTCAGTACACGATAAACCGCTTTTGTTTCTGTGCGATAGTGTGTTTACTTGGAGTCACAATAATAGCAGCTGTACAGTTTTGCTTTAATGAAATCTGGAGAAACAGAATAACATGATGACATGAAGTCGATATCAACACTGTTAAACTCAGTGGTCTCCTCAGTTTAATTGTATGTAGTCAGTTTAGTGGCATTCGTTTTAATTCAGCACTGATAAAAATCATGAGCACGCAAGTCATTGTGTTAATAACAGTTGGTAAAAGTTGTTACATAGTCATATTCTCAGCTTTTGTTTCAGAGTTCAGATCTGTGTTTTCAGTTGATCTGCTCAGTGTACAATCACAGTTTTAATTTTTTGTCGAGAGACTTCAGCTATACGCGTGTATTTAATTGTGCTTGTTTTAGTGGCATGAGTCTTAATTACTGTTATATGGTAATGACATTTTGTACAATGCGTAAGTAGATGCAGGTAGTTTATGTTGTAAATAGCTGAGTGTTGTACGATGTTATTTCATGGCAGATGACTGTGGTGCTAATGTGTACACGTGAATAGATTTCTTCCTCATCATTCATGTGAGTCATCTTATTAAAAATTTGTGCTGCTAATGCGTTTCATGGCACTTTTAAATTAAATGTATTTGGTCAAAATTGCTTATAGCCTAACAGTTTTTCTCGTCTTGATTTTGCAGAATTTGGACAGTGACATACCGTCACATACTCATTGTAGTGCCTATTTTTGAATTTGTGGTTAAAAGTTTGTTTTGCACAATAGTAGGGCTGCCGCTAGCACTCGATACTCGTTATTTTCTATTTCCGGTTGCAAATTTTTATTTCCGGTTGCAGTTTTTGCAGTAAACTGATGAATTGTTGGAATTTATGGAAACCTGGGACTTCGCGATTTCATTTGCAATTTGTTAGCCTAGAAACTAATGTGAATATATCTTATTCAAGGCACTGGCCCTTCGGACCCCACGTAAGCCCGACCTACCCATCACCCATTCTTCGTAATTAGCAGCGTGTATTAAAGTACTTCCGGTATTAACGAGTACTCGAGTAGACAACTACTCGATAGCTGCAGCCGTACACAATACACTGTCCGGTACAGAAATAGTACTGTAGTCGAATGTTTAACTTATTAGGCAGTTAACGCGTTTTCTGATTTTACGGGCTAGTTGAGCATAATGTAGGTGCAGGTTACTTAATGCGATTGGCTTTGCATAATACTACATTACTGCTGAGGTTGAGTATTGAAAGAGGTGATCAAAGTTAAGCTATTTTTGACTGACTCGTTTATGTGATAAATGTAATGAGTTAGGCCTTCATACGCGGTTCCTTAAATCGTGAAACAAGTACGCGTGTGGTGTAAAAATGACTAGAAACCAGAATAACAATATTCAACGCCGGCAGATGTAGGCTACGTGCCGTAGCAACGTACAACCAACTGTTGCGAAGCACTGATATTTGTGAGTCAGTTGCCGCCTTTTGGCATTATCACCCTTGAGAAGGTATTTCCAACAAGACGTGTCC
>Ga0056116_1000854_pt1 | contig 11076 bp, 11 predicted proteins | sample WorMetOlspDAHAB2_FD_67352 | JGI IMG/M metagenome (GOLD analysis project Ga0056116, IMG submission 67352) | Marine gutless worms symbiont microbial communities from Max Planck institute for Marine Microbiology, Germany - Olavius sp. DAHAB.2 ...
TCGAACGTGTCGAGTCGAGTCGAGTCGAGTCGAGCCAAGTGGAATTTGAGCCATATACAGCGCAGAATCATTGGGCGTCTCTGCTGCGCTTGGCTTGGGTTCCGTAATGTCGGTCATGTTTTCGTTTGCATACGACACCAGATAATGTTCATGATTTCTGTCAGAATCCCAATCCAGTACTTGTAAGAAAAAACTACCACCGATGTGAGTAGGCTATGTTGTCTACAGAACTTCACAACTATGGGGATATATAGATATATTATATAAAAAAAACTACATACAGTCTATCCAATGTTGTATAAGCCGATGCTCAAAAACAGCAAAAATTAAATGTTATTAATTATAAGCATGAATAAATGCGCTAGCACATTTAAATCTGCCAACTGCTAGCTTTAAGTGTACATGTATAAGCTAGCGCATTTCAATTGATCAATCAGTTAATTAATGAACGACTTTCATAATGCCATATCCAATGAAGATTTCCACAAGGTCCACTAACTGACTGTTACCGTTGTCAATGTAGGCGACTGAACAACAGTGTTAGCAGTAATATAGCGGGCGTGTCATTTGCTGAATGCAGACGTAAGAAGCGCCCGTCTCGCCAGTGACGAGCTGACAGCTGATTTGCCATCTCGATCTTCTTTTAGACAGACGCGTCGACACGCGCGCGCGTCATATCCGGTTTCCATTGTGTGTGCACATCAGCATCTGCGGGCGGTATCGATGTTGACAAAATGATTGCGATTTGCGCACTGTGACTGTCGGCTCGTCTGCGACGATGTTGAAAGGTGGAAACCTGCTTATACACGGAGAACAGAGCACAGCACAGATTCCTCGTGACTTTTGTTCACATTTCTTTCACCTTTTCCGAAGAATAAGCCCTATTGATTGACATCGCAGTACGTATTTTTGAATTACTTGTAAATCAACTATTGTGCAATCTGTGAGAAAAATTAAAAATGGCTTCTGCTGCCTATAGAAAGGTGGAACGAACAAGTAGCAAACTTTCTAGGCTGTAGAAGCCATTTTTTCACAGCACTTTCTACACGTACAATATTTTATTTACAAGTAAACCAAGAATGGGGCCTATATGCAGATTTACTGAGATGTCAATAAGGCTTGTTTCCACCGCAAATCTTCGCATATTTTGAGGTACAGTATACACGTCGCCGTCACGCGGTGCCGTAGCCAGGAATTTTTGAGACAGGGAGCGGGTGCGTTGAGACCGATATTCCGAAGGCCTCGAGGGGGCGAGAAATGAGGAGAACGTAGACCCTCCCCAGAGACTAGGGAGTGATGGAGCGTCGCATAGTTCCCGATAGGGGTACAGGGTGGAGCCCCGGCCGACAACGAATTTGCTGCACACTAGTTGAAGCTGTCGGAAAGCAGCCACTAGCTGCTTGACCATAGGCCTAACATTGCCTATAATACACTGTGTCTCAAAAACGCAACCCCCTTATATATATATTTTGAATAAATCGGCGAAAAAATCAACCGATTTTAATAATCTCTGGTGTACAGAATCACAAGAACAATTCACATAAGAACATTTAAACTTACTCAACTCGCCTGAATATTGTCGACGCACTACCTTGTGAAATGCAAAAATAGCCATGTTTGCAGTGTATAAGAGTATTATAATATAAATGTTTCACTTAAGTAAATGGCACCTCGTTTCCTCTCCCTCCGAAGGTCGTAGGAGTATGACCAAATCTGGGTGAGCTTTTGTTTATTGTGTTTAGTTGTTTAGGTTTACTGAGTTGTATTGAGTTGTGTATTTTTCTGTGTCGTTTAATATTGTTAGTATATTAGCCAAATGATTTGCTGGGAAGACTAAATGTATACTCTCGTGATATTTTTCGTGTCGAAGGGTTTCCCCTCCAGGCTACAAAAACCAGAATGAAGAGTTATTTATTGTAATGGTTTATTGTATGTATTTTCAACACTTAACATTGTCAACTTTCTCATTAGTTTCACTTTTTTAACTGCAACATAGTTTTAAAAGGCACGATATAGCCTATTTGTGCTGAAAGTGCCGTTAAACCCCGACCAACCAATAATCAATATCCGATACTGCCGTCGCCTGTCGTGTGGCTATCTAATTTTTATATGAAACTGGGCGATATTGCCAATTACATAATGTTTACGCAGCCACACAGTTGAATATTTTTTTTCACCGGCGTTTTGTCTGTCAATAAGTTAGCGAAGAAAAAACAATTCATGTTGTCGACTGCTGTGGTTAATAATGTTTTGGTTGTTACTTTAATTTTAATCAGTTTTCACTGTTCTATATCAACGCCATAATATAAACATTTTGTTTCGATCTTTTTTGTTTTTAAATGTTGCTGCTATCAACAAGTGTTGCATGATTTGTATGTGTAATAATCCGAGGTTAGATGAGGTATTTTAGCGCAATTACTGTTGAATGTGCTGTTGACCTCTATATCGTGATCATAGATACTCTACAGTTGTGCATGCATCTGATTTTATGTGATGATGGATGGGTGTGTTATTATTATAGCCAATTATAGGTGGAAGCAACAGCCTAGGGGCATCCTACAACGTAAGAAATCCGCCACAGTAATACGCAGTACGCTGAATACGGCCAATACATGTTTGCTGATGACTTCTGTCACAGAAGAAATAAGGCGGTGCCTTTGGAAATCGGCTTTTCTGTCTTACACCTACTCGCTGTAAACTCCTTCGCCGCTGAATAAACAGTGACACACGTTGTCAGACACAAAAACACGCGACGCACGAAAACACGAGATTTACGGGTTTTTCTTATTTAGACAGTGGGACCACAACTGCGTTTTTTAAATGCTCTTACTTACTTACTGATTTATTTACTTTTGCGTAAAAAGTGAATTGAAACATCTAATTATCGAAGTGGCACGGTCTTTTTGCGACGGAAACGGAAATACAGCAAGCGGCGCAAAAGCGACTACCGGATGGACTATGGTGTGCTTCCCCCCCAAAAAAAAAAACCACGACCGAAATATCAATGAATCGCATTAAAACCTGTCAATGAGCCTCGTTTTTTCGCCAAAGTTAAGTGTCACGGAATCACTGGAATATTATAAGCTGGTATTAAATATGCTATGCGTGAAGTAATATGTGACAGCATGTCATCAACCACTGGGCGATGGGCAGTGGGCAAAATAAATGCGCATGATAAAGATGTTAAAACTGAAAACCAGATAGCATAAAAATAAGAATTTTACACGTGTTTTTAGTCTCGGGGACAGTCTGTGGACTTCGTAACATATTACGGCAAATAGCTGAAAGACGCGGCGTTGAGTTCATTTACACTTATCTAAGCCATACGGCAGCCTCTTCGCACAGTAAGCCTAATTCACGTCACTTATGACGTCGCACATAAAATATTTAATGCCAGCTGGTGCCAAGGTTTACGTTGATTCGTTGACTGTCTTTTTGGCGAAAAAATGCAGTGTTACTGGGAGGCTTTAAAACGATTAAATGGTTCGGTAGGGGAGGGTTATTTTTGGGCCACCATGCACAGTGTGTGCAGTCTGGTCAGTGGGGTTGCCGCTGACGAGTAGTTTTCTACTCGAGTACTCGTTAATACCGGAAGTACTTTTAATACAAGCTGCCAATGACGAAGAAGGCAAAGGCATATAACACTTGTCCGGTTGCCAAACCCCATATTTTTGGAGAACCTTGCAATACGGTCCATACAGTTTTTTTGCTGTTTCTATACCTCTGAAGTGTGCTCTTTAAGAATCTAAATGATACCATACTGGCATCTTTGGGCAATCCGCGTAATATGCAAATTAAGGCCGCCATTACTGAAAATCTTATTTTCATCAATATCTTGGTAATTATACAAGGTATCAAAATAATTTTAGTGTCTATCCCTACATTTTGTGGGACACATAATGAGATTAAGCCATTTTAGTAGGCCTATAGATCACAAAAATATTTTGTGCTCTAACAGGCATATTAATGCCAGGCATATTAAGGCCGCCATTACTGAAAATATCGTTTGTAAAAATATCTCAGAAACTACACATGATATCAAAATAATTTTGGTGGCTATTCCAATGTTTTGAGGGGCAAAGAATCAGATTAAGCCATTTCAGTAAAGTTCGTATCAATATTTCCCGCAAAATGTGCATCTTCTGTTGTCTTCTGTTGAATGTAGAGCTGCAAGATGGAAAGATGCTGCATCTTTTGTAAAGAAAACGGAAGCAAGAAGGAACTTAGCCGCGTCGCAGGAACAGACAGGATACATACTATCATTGAATCTAGTAAACGGAGATCTGATGCCCGCCATGAAGATCTTGCAAGTAGAATGCTTTGACATTGATTCTAAGCATCCGGATCGTTGGCGGCGGGTTGTTCTTTGTAGGACAGCGGTCCGTGGTGAGGGGACAAAGACTTTTTAGGAAACCATTCAAGATGTCTGTACATCTCGTCACGACGACTGGGCACGCGAGGTAGAGACACGCTTGGCAGGGGCACTGATGACCTGCATACATAAGATGGTAGATACCACACAGATTGTTACACGAACTTTTGTTCACCTCGGTCTGTGAAGTCAACTTTAGCAGCATCAAGTAGTAGCCAAGAAGAGGTGGATGTGGCGTTTGAAACGACAGTCAGTGCAGTGACAGCAGAATTACCGCGAGTATGGAATTCCATCGAATTTACGACCTATACCAGTCTAATGGTGGACGAGACATTAGCCGTCGAACCTTGGTTACCAAATTGTAAGAATACTTCGGTGCGGATCTTCTTGTGCTAAGCGGTACAGGTGTTGCTAGTCTGCTCGTGTTTCGAAGTAAAGCATCCAGTTTGTTGAGACTAGTACCGAGCAATGATGAAGATGATGTTGAGATTGAACTGGAAAACGTTGCTCACCAGATTGTTCGCGATGTAAATGAATCAGTAGTCGATGACAACAACTATCATGCCCGAGTTGATATGGGACTGTGTGTCAGTTTCACTTTGTTATCATTGCTATCAAAACTTTTTTACAAAACTGAACCATACGTTACCTGCCACTCTCATCGGAAATATTGTTACTAATGTCATAAGTGGTAGATTCGATCACAACCCTCCGAATTGCGCTCGGTATTGTCTTAAACAGAAAAGGGTTGATCGAACAATTATATGACTTCCTTGTATCTTGCAGCTATGATGAAGTACTTTGGTTCAAACCATCGGAGCAGCAGCAGCTGTAAGCAATGCATCGTTAAGAGGATATGCGCATGCAAAAGTCAGTCTTGTTCAGCTTGTCTCTGACAATTTCGAAGCATAGATTTCATCACGGAATGGGCTTCTCTCAACACACTCTCTCGCAATGCTACTAACATTCGTAGATAAGCATGGTAAGGATGATCCCACGGACCAGACCTTTCGCCGCATAACAAAGGACGAGATGAAAGATCATATTATCGAAGATATCCCCGTCCAGAGGTACTACGGTTCTAAGAAGCCAGACATGCCTTCCAGTGAAGTGAATCGTTCAGTGTTACCGCTTCGTGTAATGGCGCATTAAGTCGTTGCTTTGCAAAAGGCCCACCATTTAGACTTCGAGTTCTTTAAGTGTGTTGCCGCCAGCATGAACCCTATCGAGTTCGGTGGCTTCAATACCAAGTTGTGTAGAGAGCAAGGGCAGAGAGTGAAACCAGCGACAAAGGCCGTGTATTTGCCATTGATTGATATGAATCCCGCCCACCCGGACTCCATGCTCACAGCTATGACCGATGCTCAACGACTAATGAAGGAATGCGGACAGAACATTACTATTCTGACAAATGATCAGCAGCTCTACAGACTCGCAGTCAATGTGAAATTGGTTTACCAAGAGATATTTTTTTGGATTTTATACCAAGGCTTGGTGGCATGCACATGTTTGAGCTTTATTGGCTGTGTTGGCGTATTGATGGCAGACAGTGGACTATAGGATATCATGAAATCGAGTTTCGGTAGTGTGGCACAAATGCTGTCGGGGAAGAAGTTCCAACGGTTAGTCACAGAAGAACTGTTGCGTGCACATATGGAAGGAAGCGAAAGTCACAAGAATATGCTTAAAGAGCTTGAAAGCATCTCACTAAGAAGCATCACAACTTGCCTGTGGGTTCAGAACCTGATAAAACCTGTCTTCATCATGATGGCCTTCGTACGGGCGGAACGAGAGGCAAACTGGCCACTCCACCTCTGGGACGTAGAGCAAATGATGCCATACTTTTTGCGTTGTTCCACCGGACGTGTTTGAAATGATAAAGTGTGGTTGTGCTACGGATACACCCTGTTCGACAACGATGTGTGGATGCTATACAGCGATCTTGCCATGCACAATGTTTTATGGATGCCACGGGAAGCACACTACCGGAATGAGCACACCAGACGGGTTGATGACTGTGACAATGTTGTTGAAAGTGACTTGTTTGAGGACTGAGTCAAATCAGTACTATAATGGAAACATGCATCATCATAAGTAAACGGAATATTCTATATGACGACTCTGATATACTGTACATTGAGTTTAATTTAGTATATTTTGCCAAAAAATAGGTTTGCTCAAAACTGAAATGGTTCAATCTGATTCTTTACCCCTGAAAACATTGGGATAGACACCGAAATTATTTTGATACCATATGTAGATGCAGAGATATTATCAAAAACGATATTTTCAGTAATGGCGGCCTTATTTTGCATATTAGAGCTCAAAATATTTTTGTCATCTATACTAAAATGGCTTAATTTGATTCTTTACCCCACAAAATATGGGGATAGACACCAAAATAATTTTGATACCATGTATAATTACCGAGATATTGATGAAAACAAGATTTTCAGTAATGGCGGCCATAATTTGCATATTGCGCGGATTGCACAAAGAGGCCAGAGTGGCGTCATTCAGATTCTTAAAGAGTACACCTCAGTGGTATAGAAACAGGAAAACAACTTTGTATGGACTGCAGTGCACGCTTATTGTCCTGCAACCGGATATAGCGCCTCAAGCCGCATACCGCAACTGCAGAGGCGCAGGTCATGACACACACAGGCTGACCTATGACCAACAGCCAAACGCATGCGTCTGCTCTGCCGTTTAATGGTCTCTACCCCCGTAATTCATGTAATTACGTGAATTACTACTCATTTACCGACCCCGAAGGGATGGAAGGCTGAGTTGAAGAAGGGGTGGTGGGTCAGCGTGCCTGGGGCCCAAAGGGTCAGAGCCTTGAACAAGCATGTGTATGTTCCAGGCTGGCGAGTTGCAGATGAAATCGCGAAGCCCTAGTTTCTATAAATTCCAACAATGACTGCAAAACTGCGACCTGAAACGGAAATTTGCAACCGGAAATAGAAAGTAGCGAGCATACACGCGGGTAGCACTACTGCTGAACTGCTCAAGCACGGCACTGTCGTTGCTGTTGCTGCAGTTTCGGCGGCTGTACGCGCCAGAGGCAGAATAGTATACTAGCGATTGACGGAGCGGACTGCGACGGACCGCAGCCGCGTGCTGTGACGTGTTCGGGACGTGGACATTGTCATCGTCCGTTGCGATTCTAAATACGGCTTTGTCGTCGATTGCGTAATTAATCGTAGCCGCAATAATTGAATAATTATACAGAACTATAGAAGCCGAAAGCCACGCCTCATCGAAGACACAGCAAACCCGACAGGAACGAAACCTATCGAAGGTCCTAGTAGCTGATTGTGGTGTCGACGGGGAATCAGATAACGGAAGCATTTTGGCATTTTGCCGGTAATTAGTGTCCGTAACGGTCGTGGGCAGGCAGTGTGACAATTACAACCTAAAGTAGTACAAATACGTGTGCATAACAATTAACCAGCCAGACACTAAATCGAATCCTAACCCCAATCCGAGCCCTAACCCTACTACTAAACAGCACTCAACAGTGAACATTCAACTATGGCCCCTTATCCTACCTATCGAGATAAATTCATACGAAACATATTGATGCACCGTCTGTACTACTTTATGTTATAATTGTCACATAAAATACGTACAAACTGAATTGTTTGTGGACAATAGAGATTTTAGTGGGTAACTGTCTAGAGCTAAATTGGGGAACTGCCTGGTCTCCCTTTTCCTTGTTTTTTCCCCTGACTTCTTTTTTCCTTTTTTTCTGCAGTGCGCAGGACACGACCGTTCCTATCGGTTTGCGTTGCATTTTTGTGTCTAGTTTCTTACCCACTGCACGCGTGTCTTATTGCGCTGTCGATTCTGTCAGCAGTCTGTCTGACGGTCGCCGTTTGATCAGGCCTCAGTTTGTTTGTCGCGCGCGTGTTCAATCGACTGATGATTGAGTGATCGGAGTTGAAGTTCCGAATACTTGAGCGCGTCGCGACACCAACACGGCGACTTCCGACGGCATCTGTCTTTCGCAAACGAATCGTTTCGTTTTGTCGTGCGCTATCGTCTGAAGTCAGTCGTCGTCGCTTCTGCAATACGGTAAGCCGGTTTGCGACCATCACAAATAAGTCAACGTCATCATCATAATCGTCATTATCATTTAAGGCGCTCTCGTAGAAATGCACGTAACTAGGCAGCAAAATTACCGTCACAAAATATGTAACCTAATTACTAATAATCAATGGGTTATTGTCACCAAAAACGCAGCCTAACCTTAATTCTATTTACCGTAACCCTAACCCTACTACTACCAATAGCTGTTTTATGAAGCAGTTACGTGCACTTCTACGAGACAGTCATCATTTCATTCGTTTAAAGCAAATACAAGTACAATTGTAGTTGCACGTGACAACAGGAACACAAGGCTAGAAAACTAGACTAGAAATAATACAAACTGTAAAACATGATAAGACACAACCAACAGACAATTGGGCAATCAAAATACATAAGTTACACAAAGGAGTGCTGAGGTATTAAAACTGACAGTAATGATAAACTGGGATGAAGTTATTGGTGTACGCCAATAAGATGTTTGGACAGATCAAGCAAACGGATTGTTCTCTTAAATGACTGTAATGGCCTGAAGTCAACAACGACAGATTTTCAAGGGGAGTCGAGGCTGATGGTCTGGGGAACATCATAATCGAATGTAATTAGTGGGGAGAGTACTCAAAAAATGTCACGATTTTATACGTACTAAACTACCTCTTATATAAATATTAATTAGTAAAAATACACAACTGTTAGAGCAAATGTTAAACTATTAGACATTAGAGAAATTTCCCTTAAAAATCTGCCCAGTCTGAAGAGGTCCAACATGCTAGAAAATTGCCTGCGCGAGTATACTGTACTATAAATTTTAAAAATGAAATCCATTTTGTCGGAGTCGACGGAGGTCCACAGACGAAAACCCGGTGGGGAATCTGGAAGGGAACAAACTTCCCCGAAGCTTAAGCAAAACGTTGGTTAAATGTGAAAAAATAGCGTTCTACTGTGGAAATTTTCGTACGTGATGGCGGGGGGAGGGACACAGCTGTCGCATGGGTCAACAACTGTAATTGTCGGGGTCAACGTTTCGCAGAAAGTGAAGAAAAATATTACACAAATGTACTAATTTTAACACATTTATAACTTAATGGGGGAAAAAGCAGCACTCACATACAGCACGGCTGCAGATACAGGCTGATTCTCCCGGCAGCATAGTGGGGCGTGTGAACCCGGGCCCCTCCCCCAAAATAATAATGATAATGGTCACGGGCGAATTTAAGGCCCTTAATTTCGCCCGTGGTCATCATCATCAGCATTTTCGTCGTGAAAATATTGCAATAAATGCGAGCACGTTCTGACAGTTATTACCTTCGTTTCATGTAACGTGTTTGATTGTTAGGGTATTAAAATCATGTTGTATTGTATTTTGCTATTTTAAAAACAAGACAGCTCTGAAATGTGGAAATAAGCCAATTATTAGATTATTATTAATTAATAATATTAATTATTAATTAATTATTCGACTGTGATTTTATTTAGACCTATAGTGGTTTTGTAGCGCACAGTTCACGTGCAACACGTATCTCCCATAAGCATTGTTGTTGTGCTAATTTCAGAGAGGCCCCAAAAAGTAAGCCACTATCACGAATCATCATTAAATCGTATTAAAACTCGCCATTAAGGCTAAATGTTTCATCAATTCCGACTACAAAATGAGCACAAATATGTGATAAGTCTGTATTATTTATTTCATGTGTGACCTAATTAGTGACGTCATCACTTGCTATGTATGAATCTGCGATACGGGTAAAATCAACGCATCTGGTAAAATCATGTTTTAAAACCAGAAAAAAAGACAAAACATGGATATAAAAGATTTTTTTACACAGATCTACATCTAAAAGATCGTGTAGACTAGAATTCATAGCTTGCAAAGGCGAGCTGATTCCAGAGAAAGCGCTGACATCATTAACCGTATGTGACCCATATTGCTAGTTTTCGGGTCAGGCATAGTTACTGATATCAGAAAATAGGTCACGCATAGCATATCTAATACCAACGAATAATTTATGGTGCTTGATTCATACTTTAATTTGACCAAAAAATCTAATCTCTCTGACAGGCTTTAATACGATTTTTTGAGCATCTTGATAGTGTCTTACTTTTTTGGTCCACCCTGTAGATCTTGGAGTTTGTTCGGTTTTCATAAGTGTGCGCAAAAAGCGAAGTGAAGTCGACTGAAATTCTGATATAAGAAAGTGCATGTTTCACGGAATTAACGCGGCAATTACAATACGGTGTTCCGTGACTACAGCGCTCAGCGTCAAACTGGTTTCAGCCGTCTACAGACGAGCTTACAGGGTTCAACAGAAAAATAAGATTCCACAATAAATTGTTAGTCATGTTAGTATATTAATTACGTTAACATTTTAAACGTGAAAAGACATACCTTTAGAACTTTTGGTCCGTCTAACTAAGGCCGTATTCGGTTATGTGAACCAATCAGTAAACATGGCGAACAGGTTCCAACAAGTCACGCAAATCCCGCGTACACTACGAGTGAAGTTTATTCGCCAAAACATTAACAGAAACAAAGACAGACAGATACACACATAAAAACAGCACTACACACAAACACAAAAACACAGAAAAATGCTAAAATGGAATGATAAAAC
>Ga0056116_1000855_pt1 | contig 11073 bp, 6 predicted proteins | sample WorMetOlspDAHAB2_FD_67352 | JGI IMG/M metagenome (GOLD analysis project Ga0056116, IMG submission 67352) | Marine gutless worms symbiont microbial communities from Max Planck institute for Marine Microbiology, Germany - Olavius sp. DAHAB.2 ...
TCGGACAACATCCAGGGCAAGCAAGATAGCGTGAAGTTCCGCATTGAAGATGCTTGTTGCACCCGGCAGCCGAATAGCTGACGTACCGCGTTTATGGCACAGGGCTGCCGAAACTCTGTGACCCATACTTGACCGCTTGACCACCTTGTTAGATGCCGCCAACTCGGCTGCAGCGCCTGCCTCGCGAGATGAAGCTTACGAGTACGCAGCAGCGCAAGACACTGTCACATCCCATATGACAGACCTGCCCGCGCGCCACGGAATCAGTGTCAACCATGGGCGTTTTCCGTCGGAACGGCTAAGGCCCAATGGTTCCTTAGAAACCGGGACGCCGGCGACGCCGGCTGAGGCAAGGGATCTTGCTATGACGTCATTGAGATGGTGGTGCCTTACAGTTCTGCCTGGAGCAGTGGAGCTCGCTTACATACAAGACTGTGTCAGCCAAAAGAGTCGACTTGTGTTCCACAGCGGTACTGGTGAGGAACACAGTTTCACAGCCAGCCGGGTTATTATTATTTCAAATTTATTATTATTAAAATGGCAACATGTGACATTCGGTGCTAGTGAAGGACCGTGGGAAAACCAGACGAGTGAAATGTGCCGATAAAACGATAAGAACGAGCGTATGTCGGGTGTGTCTGCGACAGACTGAATGATAGCCTCCAGGCGTACACGCACCACTGCACAGAAGCCAGACATGTACAGTACTTGTGCGGATGTCGAACAATGGCTTACTTAACGGGCTGACGGAATGCACACGCGATAATGATTTGCAGATATTAGCAGCTACTGCTAAAGCGCAGATGACATGGCAACATCAATGATCCGACCCACCCACATGCAGTGACTCAGCTGTTACAAGGCCACCGTCGGACAACAAAAAGCGATTAACCGCCGACGACGGTAACGACGCTAACACATTCTTTCGTCGGCAATGTCTGCAATGCAATGTCACTCAAGAGCCACAGGCACAGACATGGGAGTACAAAGCAAGTTATGCCCCACCATGAATTAGATAATAAGTTATCCCAATCAACGTCAATGTAAATCTGTTTAATTATGTAGCGTATCAGCTGTCAACCTCCCTCCTCTCCCCTCTATGCACCGAATGCAAACTTTCTATAATCTCCCACGTTAACCAACACTTTATGTCCTCCTAATAAAATTTCAGGCTAGGCCCATGTTCAGAGTGCACACCCGTTTCCTTCAGAAGTAGGGGAGGGGAAGGGTTCCGTGGCGATAAGAATCACGATTATCATGATCGACGATCACATTCCAATTGTTCTATTATTATTACAGTCACGCATACTCAACTGGCGCACTGTGCAGTACACCGCTCAGCAAAAAAGTAGCCGACTTATTGCGATGTACGACGCCCACGAGATTACTGCATGCGTACAAACGGTTGAGTACCAGCTCGCAACTTTACCGACGAGCCGCGCTTCACGAACTCGCGCACCAATACAGGCCGCAATCGGCAGTTCGCTTATGCTATTCTTTAACGTTATTTTATTTTATTTTTTTTAAATAATGTATAAAGTGTAAAATTTATGACGATCAATGTTTGTAATGTTTACTTTGATAGCCATTTCTCAAATGATTTGATTTCCTTACGAAAATCTGTTTAATTATGTAATTATGTTACTGAATCTGTCTCTGCGTCACTGTGACCCCATAATTTTGTTCCGTGATCTTAAGTCACTGGATTTTTATGCTACGTTAATGGCTATACGAATACTAACTAATACTACCGACTATAATACAGTAAGAGCGTGGGATCACGATTACACTTCAGCGTCTCGATGTCGGAGACTTATCAACGCGCCCCTCCATGCAACCACGTGAAAACACTTCTTAACTAATTCAGCACAAATCGCTGACTGAATCAGCTGTATACCTTTCGACAGAAGAGTGGTGTGTCTGCTGATCTGAGCCTCCGACGGCGTAGACGAGACAGTCGAGGGCGGCAACACCGACTCGGTTGCGGGCGACCGTCATGTCGCAACAGCGAGACCAGCGGTTGGACGCTGGGTCAAAGCAATCGACGGCCGGCGAGTCCTGATGCGCGGCGTCCGGGGAATTGTTGCGACCACCCACCACGTAGATCTTGCCGTGCACCTGAACAATAGACACCCATCAACGCACCTGTTGCGGCCGCATTTGCAACGCAGCAACAGGGATTTATCTACCCCTCCCACAGGGGGAATGTTCACCCCATAAAACTTTTTGACACCCCCAACACCGTCCCCCACTAGAGGGGTTACGAGTTCTTACACGTACCCTGTTAGGGTCTACGATATTCTCAGCTATAGGAGGCTACTATATACAGTATCCTACGTTACTACAGTCGTGCGTATTAAGAAACATTCTTTTTGAATACTCGGCCGCCAGCCCCCTAGGAATCCGCCAGTGACAGTAATTAAAATTGTGCATATAACTATTTCATATTTCAAATTTCATATAAATTTGTATGCTAATATAAGTTATCTAATAGATGTTAACACCCCTCCCCGCCCCGAGACTCCAGACACCAATGCAAGTGAAAATTCCTGGAAAATACACAGCGCAGCAATAGCGAAAGGTGGCAATTACTCCGGGCCCAGTTAGTTAGCTAGCTAGCTAGTTAGTTAACGAATAAGGCGTTAAGCCTGAAGGTTGCTAGGCCGAGAACAAGGTCGCAGCTGTAGGGAACAACAAATTAGGACGGGAAACTGCGGCTGAACAGTGTCACATAGAGCCGCATACTAATACATATAGATGTAGACTGCTTTTTTCTGTCTCTCTGCCGTTTTTGGCGAAATAAACGTGTTCATATATAACATGTTATTTTGCAACAAAATGCAGCCAACACAAGAATACACACAACAGAAACATAGGAAGTAAGATCATTATTTTCAAAACAGCTAAAACTATTCTACAGCAATAATAATAATAATAAGATGATGATTACAAAATCTATCTTTTTTTGTTCAAAATTAACGGCATATGGAAGCGCCTGAATTGCATCTTAGCTGTTTTGAGGAATAAAACAACTCACAACGCTTCGGTCTTCTATTATTATAGCTAAGATTTACGTGATGCTGTCACAAAATAAAATGGTGCCGGGGAACTTTACATAAAAAGTTATAGTCACGTTGATAAGATGCAGTGAAAAAGTATCTCTCGAGATCGCGTTGAAATATCAGATGTCCATCCACTGTATACAGGACGGCCAATAAGTGTTGAGGGAAAAAAACGTTTATCTCATTCATTTCAGTTCGCAGTTACTGTCGAATAATTCAGAGCGTTCGGATATGCGCGGCATCGCCACCTAGCGACGACGTAACGCAGAAACTCGTAAATCAGCGACTTAGCTGGCTGCATGCTTTTGTCGGCAAACCAACCGTGACACAGCGAAAAAAAACAACATGAGTGCACGGACTACTGTAAAGCGACTGACGAGGTAAGCTACTGCGACTCAGCAACGCAGCCACCGCTACGCTGATCTATCACGTGACACACACAGTACGATCGACCCATACACAGCAGCCATAAATAAAAGGTGTACGAGTACGATGTCACCTCACCCGTACGCATAACCGTAAAACCGAAAGGTAGTAAAAAAAGATCCCTTGACGTATAGCGTGACGTCTACATGAGGCTTACACCTGGGCTAATGTATTTTACTTATGTCGCACAGTGAATGATCTAGAGGGCTGTGGCATATAAATCGGAAGAGAATGATCTGCCGCTTTGTCTCCATTCTCGGCAGCAATTTAGTGTTGACAACGACGTTCCAAATAATACGAAATCAAACAAGCCAAAAAAAGTTTTAGAAGTCGGCACAAACTCGCAATCGTAGGCCTACACCAGCGTTCGAATTGTTCAGCATGTATTCTTCGAAAACAACTCCGTTAACTTATACATTCGGCCAGGAAACGAGGCGGGCTGGTTCTGTCGCTCCCCAATAATGTCCAAGCATACGGGTTTGCATCCTGGAGCAAAGGTAAATTATATACCGGTATAGTTACAAACAGACCGACGCTGAACTGATCGGAGCATAGGACTGAGTACAGAGAGATCTCTTGACAGTGATGTTAACAAGGACTTCACTCCCAAGGAGAAGGTAATGACTAAAAATTGCATAAAATGTAGCGAACGTTAACAATGTTGAGGACCCACATCGAGCCAGAGAAGCCACTGAGGCCACATGCACTGCTGTTTAAATCAGCATACAGTTTAAACACAGACGGTCATCATAACCATATCTGTGGTAATGTGATTGTCCATTTGCGGTATGTAGCAGATAACAGAGATGTTTGTATAGTCAGCGAGGTGACAGTGACACGCGTTTGGGTTTGATTGATTAATTGATCGACTGATTGGGGTTTAACGGCACTTTCAGCACAAATAGGCTATATCGTGCCTTTGATAAGTATGTTGCAGTTTAAAAGTGAAATTAATAAGAAAGTTGACAAAAAGAATACACAACTCGATACAACTGAATAAACCTAAACAACTACACACAATAAACACAAGCTAACCCTGATATGGCCATACTCAAACGACCCTCGGTCAGGAAACGAGGTGGCCCCTATCGGGGACATTTGGGTTTGACTTTTAGTTCAAAACCAAGGACTGACATCACTGTGCTTGACGCGTCACAGTGCATCTCGGTCATATGAAGCAGCGGCAAAAAGACTGCGTATAATATGCCACAAACAGGCTAAGACATAATGACAGACAGCGAAAGCGATCGACCAGTCAGTTAGTCGTCATGACATGAATAGAGAAAGCACATCACTATGTGACTGATCCCATCACCTGCTTGAATGAACAACTGTAGGACGCTTTAGCGTGACAAGCACAATCAGTTGAGTGACAGGCCTTAAAAGCCGTGCCGGGGAAAGCGTGAGAAACCGAAAAAATACTGAACACAAACATGTATTATTCTACAGTTACGTTTTAAAAATTATTTATACTTGTTTATCATCGGCAGTATAGATCCCGAGAGCTAAAAAGCAAGCTATATGGATTTTACGCTACATACAAAAATATTCAGATTTGATCGTAAACCACAGTTAGCGCAGTTAACCAGTTGCTATGATGTAGCGATATTCGTACTTTGTAGGCGCCTGAACTCTAACACTGATGTATTGCAACAAACAGAGCGACAGTGGGTGGGCTATAGCAGAGCATGACGAAGCACATTATCCCATGTCACGTAAGCAGATCAGGTCAGTCACACATGACAATGCATGTATAGAAAGAGTGATCAGACTCGACGTGCTACCGGACAAAGCGATCGCGCGTTCGCATTCGCGTCTGTGTCACAAAACGAGGTATAGTCTTCAATGTTCAAGCTGCGTTACAGGTTATCGGAGATACGCATAAAAAGTGACCGCCAAATACACCAACTTAATGTGTTGTACCTTCAGTACTGCGCCAGAGAGACTTGCGCCCAGAGCAAAGTTTAGACACTTATGGCCACCACTACATGGATATCCACAAAGGATAAAATAGATGACGCTGTATTAAATTTCTATAATCATTTACTACTAGTCGAACTGCTAAAACGAATGCACAAGTACGCCATACATCACATATAGCAAAGTTGAAAATAATACGGACACGGAGACCAATCACAATGTCAATGCCAACAGGTGAACTGTGACACAGCATAAACGCACCGAACACGACACTGGCAGGTGCCCGCGGTCAATACGTCGTACACACAGACACGCATGCAGAATGCTGTTTCTCTCCTGTTTTTACTGTACTGCATGTTCTCTGTGTTCTAGTTGGTCCTTGTTTTATGTTTACTGTGCCGCTGGGGAAACAAAGAATGGAGTACAGAAGGCTTCAAATTTTATTAGGAAGCCTTTTAGATGACCAATATGATGCGCGTATTTTTTATTGTTTTACGCAGACGTAACTTTACATTGTTTGTGTCTAGTATTTTTCTTTGTAGGTTGTAGTTTGTACTTTTGTATGTGTCTGCTATGTGTTTATGTTTATATGGCTGCACTTGATTACGAATAAAGATATGTATAGAAGTAGTCTACTTGCGCAACTGAAGACCGCAGAAAGAAGAAGAGTTACGCATAGATAATAAAGTCCGAAGGGAGGGAGCTCATCCATTTACGGTGCCTCGAGCTGGCGCGGGTTAGGACCAATTAAGCCAGAATACAAGCCACTTCGGCTGGACAACTAGCTCAAATTAACAACCAGCGCCTTAACCAACTTATGACAGTACACCAGCATAACTCGCCGTTCTAGCTATAGATCGACGACTGCAGGCGTGTGCCGTAACTCACAAATGTAAAAGAAAAAAAACAGTTCAGATTCAAGGGCGGGACTTAATAACGCACACTACACATACAGCTTTAAAGTCCTTTAGCAGGACAACCTGGGCCAGCTGTACCATAAATGAATTTCTGGATTCCACTGAAGCCAGAGGGAAGTTGGTAGTAGCGAATACCGACGTCGCCATGGCATTCATGGTGCCAGTCCAACTGCGAGGGAGAAAGGGCAGTTACCAACACGGATTTTGCAGGCCGGTTTGTCTACTTGCCATGAAACAACAACAACGGTCAACGAATGAAAAGCTGCCAACTACATATGACTGATACTTTGTTTTAACTTAAGAAAGCTACGGAAGCAAGTGAGTCGTTGATTTAATGCGCCTGGTAAGCTGTACCCAGTCGAAAGAAAAAAGAACATGCCTTCTTCAACTGGCACTAAAACTGTTCAGTTCGAATGGCGGGACTTTCAAAAAGTGCAATTCACAGAGAGATGGCAGACGGACAATGAATAGCGCCAAAAGTCGGACGCAAATTAAGGTGTTATTGCCGCCATGTTGGAGGCATACTACGTTGCAGCAGTGTAACGTCGTAAACTCATCCTTGTGTGAAACTGCACCAGTCGAAATGCACATTCTGCGAATAACCTTGGCAGAAGAATTTTCAGGTTTCCGCATTTTAATTACATCTCTTTTCTTGCTAGATATACCTCCCACACGGCGGCATGGTTTCGTGCCCATTCGATGGTGCCACTGCACCATATGTATACGCATTAAAAATCATAGTGTACTGTAAATGCGCTTCTATTCAGTCTGAGCCTATTGTGTGTGTCATGTTAAACCGCCCTCAATTCATCAATGTCATCAGTGAGCTCACTCGGCGAAGCAGACGCTTTTTCTCCATGCGTATGTCGCCAGAATGATTGACAGGCTGATCGTCTGAACTGGTTTTCGACCTCTATCAGCGCCGCAAGTGCTCCCTCCTGCTGAATGATGTATCGCCTCCATGTCAACTTTTTGCCAATGACACAGCAGTACTTTATGTGACCGGACTGCACTCAGACAGACCGCCGTAGCATAATTTTTTGATGCTATGACCAGCTGTCCATGAGCATCGGGACAACAAAATTCAATTTATCATCATATGCAACTTCAAGAATATGCACCTCACGTGGTCAGACTAGACCCATCTTGTTTCCTGACTGAAACAGGCGACCCCGAACCGTGAGAGAACTTTTGTGCTCTGCATGTTCCAGTTGCAATGAGCTGTATCTCTCCAGTTCTACACACTATTTATCAGTCAAATATAACATCACATTACAGTTACGTTGTATTAACAGCCATAGATTGTTTCATATATCATAGACCAGGAGCTCACATGAGCTTGAATACCACTACTGTGGTACAAAAAAATATGGCTTCTGACCGCGAGAGTTAGCTTGACAAAGATCAAACATACCTGACAAGCAGCGATGCCACTCCGAGGCACCGTCAGACTGGCCAGCCGATACCACTTCTTGGAACGAGGACTCCAACACTCAACGGCAGTTAAGGAGTGCCGCAAATATCCACCGATGATATAGATTGCCTGCTTCGACGACCTTCGGCGCCGTTCTCGGCAGCACTGATGCTCAGTCAATTCTTCGACAATCCGCCGCAGTAGAATAGCACACAACGGCACCCGCTGTATTATCGGGCAGCTGTCTATTTGTCTCGTGAGGTAGCGTGGCGACAGATAGTGGCATCGGACACTGGACAGAAGTATGTCCAGTTTTTGACAGCGTTGGTCGATGTCATAATGAACCCACCGTATTACGGCCTCGAAAACTTCACGTTCGCAACTCACATTCAACTCGTCTCGGCGAATAATCTAACACAACATGTTCGATTGACAGAAACCCGAGATGATAAAATAGGGCAGAAAGACAACTTCTTAAAACATAACTTTTAAGCTCAAGGTGAATGAATGATGGATGATGAGAGAATGTTAACTTAAGCTGACGTCAACAGGAAAATAATAACTTATTCACTTTTTTGCTGGCAATATACATCATAAGTCTATGAAATGTTGCTTTCGAACCAAACTGTGCCAATTACTATCACTTTTAGAAGAGATAAAGCCAGAATTTATTGTTATTACCTGTAAAAGTTGCGAATGTGACAGTTGTAGAAATTCGTCGTTTTTGCTCACTTCGGCAAAGCTGTAGTAGACTACATCTCGAGCTTGGTGATACAGATCTAAGCAACCGTGCATATAAGCAAAGTCGGAAATCCCCATGCAGTTACCTACACATGCATAAAATCCGTCGGTTTAAGGTAAACATATAGTATACACCATTTGAACTATAAACAACTCAATACAGAACGCAGAAACCTATGCTGATGCACAACATGATCCACAGCAAAAAAAAATCTGTAGCACTGCAATAAAAACGTGGTTACACTATGGCATACTGTGATGATTGGCATAAATGCACCTTCACCATAAAAACACCTTAAAATTGAAATTACTACTACCAGAAAATATGTATGCAGGCTAGATGATAATTTATCTACAAAAAATCAGTTGAAACAATTAACATATACTGTATAACAATAACAATAACACAACAATTGGAAAGGCAAAGCACCATGGTGAAAATAAATTCAGGGATGCCAAACAATGTCCATTATTTGCATTTTTGCTACAATGAGTTAAGAAAATACAAAGGCTCATGAATGTTTTAAACAGGTACTCTCCAATTTCATAAATGTAACATAACATCCACAGTTCACTACTTTTGAAAAAATAATCACAAACAATCTATCCAAAACAGCACATCCTTAATGCCATTGTACAGTACTTACTAGGGTCGAGCTGATGTTCGAGAAATGTACAGCATGACTTAATAATGTGTGGCATTTGGAACATAACACCAGCAGACAACAAAGGACAGACTGTGTCTTCACAAAGTTGAAGCTGCAGACAAGCAACAATTTTTGTTTTAAAATCATACACTGTTTTTATCACTGCCATGCATGTCATTACTCTCACAGCCATTCTCCCAAATTTCTGTTCTCAAATTACTCCTCATTGCAACATCGCAACTCAATTTCAACTCATTTATAACTTTTATTCACTTATTTTATTTTCTTTAATTTCAATTATGCAGCATTCAACGATAGTGTCACAAATTTTTTCATGTATCAATCAGTTAGCACAATCTATAAAGAAAAGTCCTTTTCTATATGAAATAAACTTCAGTGACTAACTACTGATCAAATTATCACAATCATTAATACCAACAAACTACTGCTACACTATCCACCTCAGACGTGTAGGCAAAGTTGACAATAGTTCGAAGAGTGCTGGCTTGAACACCAAATAATGGAACTTCCCTCAGTTCACACTCAACCATGTTACCGCAAAACATGCCGTTAAAATACTTGCTGGCAGCCGACAGCACAACCCTATGTGCAGGAAATGATTCGCCTTCTGCATGGAGGATTATATCACACAACTTTCCGGATAGACGGTACTCATTCATCTGGTCTAAAACTTCTCGCGGGTGCCGTCCAATCGAAAAATTCATACAATTATGATTTGGAAGTTCTGGCGTGGCTTCGTTTTCCATAGGTACTAGGAACTCGCCAGTGATAATACTGAACAGTTTTGTCTGCTCTATCTAAAATAAAAACAGAACATAATATAAAAGCTACTTCATATTATGTCCAAATCAAAACCAAACAATCCACTGTTTAGGAAGTAAGTAAGTAAGTATGTAAATGTCAATTTATATAGCATGATTCCGTGAAACAGTGACACCTCTAATGCGCTCATATCTCAATGTCTGGCAAAGAGACGCGTTTTCAAGTCCCGTTTAGACCTCGATGGCAGGATCATGCAATGAATTAGGCAGTGAGTTCCAGATATCGGGTCGGCGACTGAAAAAGCCTGAGTACCAAAAGTACTGCGATGAAACCACGTTTCAGTTTGTGAATGCTGGCCGAATGGAGATGTTGGTGGCCGGAAACTTTGAAGACTGGCACGCAGCAGACAGTGAGGTACCTTGTAGATTGGTAACGAAGACACCAAAGAACAGACACAGCAAGCTTGTACTGCACCCACTGTAAAATCGTCAGCCAGTGCAGATCATCACGCAACAGCCATGAAAGACCACGCTCGTGTTTCTGGGTTCCTGTGATCAGACCTCTGGCACAGTTGTCAGGTATTATATAAGTGAAAGTAAAGTGAACGTGACTTTTTTATAGCATATTGTTATGAAACGATCATCTTCCAATACGCTATCGTCACAGAGCGGGAGTACAGCCTATAGGCTGCAGGCTAGGCCTGCACACACGGGCCCAGGCTGCGGCTAACAGCTATGCGGCTATAACAGCTATATCCGCTCTAATCTGCCATTTAATGGTCTCCACCTCTGTAATCCATGCAAATTACATGGATCACTACTCATTTATCGACCCCCGCAGGGATGGAAGGCTGAGTTGCCCTAGTTGGTTGACCCATAGCGGACGGCTTACCCACAAAGTGGTCACACGTCAACTATGGATCAGGCGTAGATCAGGGAAAGTCCGCCAGCTACAGACCGACATCCTAACCACTGAGCCACGCCGCCAACTGCAGATTCAGTAAAGGCAAAAGCATAAACTTAAAAGAACAAAAATAGTTATCAGAATTATGCAACATTCCGATTCGCATCGTAAAAATCGTGCTAACTGTTCACCATGCATGTCCAAAGTAAACAACGTATAAAAAAAATTTTGCAGCTACCGGATCAACATGTTATTAACAC
>Ga0056116_1000856_pt1 | contig 11073 bp, 10 predicted proteins | sample WorMetOlspDAHAB2_FD_67352 | JGI IMG/M metagenome (GOLD analysis project Ga0056116, IMG submission 67352) | Marine gutless worms symbiont microbial communities from Max Planck institute for Marine Microbiology, Germany - Olavius sp. DAHAB.2 ...
CATTGGCAGAATATCAACCGATTCTATATTAGAATCATCAATGATTTTCTCTTTTTGATAAGGTGTTTTTATGATAAGCGGTATAAAAAGAATCTCAGGCAAATTTTGTTTTTGCAGTTGTCGTCGAGATGCATTTGGAGTGAACGAGACGCCATGATCCGAAGTAATGATGATCAAAGTTTTATCATAGACTTCGGTTTCTTTAAGTCTTTGAACCACTAATCCGATAAGCGAATCGATATAACCCACTTGAAGCAAATGACGTTGATATCCCTGGTTAACTGTCCAAAAATTGCCTCGCCACATTTCATCCATTCCGACGCCCGGAACCCCGTATAAACCCTTCACATCCATTGAATAGCTAACACCGGAAGGTACATAAGACCAAGGAAGATGAGGAAAAAGTATGTGGAAAAACGAAAGCTGTGGATTGGTGGTATTATTTATCCCTTTTACGAAACTATCATAAATTGAATTTCGCTCAGCCCATAACTTATTAATAGCGGAATAGCGCTTTGGGGCCTTATTTGTCTTCTTAAAATTTTTCCAATCGTAAGCAATACTCGGCAAAAAAACAGCGTATTCTTTAGGTAAAACTAAATGCGTGTAAATAATCGGGATGTCTGACTGGTACAATCGGAGTCTATCCGTTAATGTTCGGCGAGATCCTGGATGGCGATTTTCGCTGAAATTACTATACGTTTCAAAAACATTGAAACTATGACTTTTTGAAAGAAGTCGGAAAAGATTATATTTTTTTACATCATGTTCTTTTTTTAATGTTTTCAACGAATATGGATATTTGCCGGATAGTATACTCGGAATAGCCCCCTTTAGGGTATCATCCGATACCGACGATGCATTTCTGAACCAATAAGAGTGATCAGCTAACGCGGCAATATTAGGATAACGAATACGATCTATCTCAAAGTTCTTGTCGAGAAGAGATAGTGTGGGGAATTCGTCAAAAACAAGCAATAAGACAGGTGTATCCGCAACTCCTGGCATAACATCGATTGCTATATTTGACTGGTCAAAAGCAATAGCTGAAATTTTAGGATTAATAAGAAAGAGGCTACAAAAAATAAAAGGAACCGGAATGAGGTATACAAAAAAGGCCTTGAGAAGCGAGGACTTGAACAATAAATAGGAGATAAAAAAACCAAACAAACAGGAAACCAAAACGGCCAGTAATCCACTATTGGCAGAAAAGCTTTTCACTATCGGCAGCATGCCGAGGCCTGCAAATAGAAAGATATGAAAAAAATGCAATCCTACGTATAATTTTTCATTTATCGTTTTGATTATAATTTCGAACAGGATTATTAAGGAGGGTAATAAAAAGCTTAGGATAAATAATAAGGAAAAAATGTCAATTTGTTCGGAGCCCGCAGCCGTAAAATATTCTGCGTACTGACCCAAAATATCATACAAGGGTTGGGCAATGACAAAGTTTACCAATACAAATAATTGAGTCGCCGCAAGAAAAGACGGATTGGCGGTAGTATATTTTCTCATGAATCGTACGATTTGTTTTTCATTAGATACAACCATCTTCGAGAATTTGTTATACTTTCGCAATATAAAGTAGCAAAACGGTCTTGAAATGCAGCTTCAAAAGCTTTCCGGCTGTAATTGAAGAAAACATCCTTCCTTGAAAATAAAAGCTTTTGGACCTGGGAATCATCTTTTGGAATGAATTCTATAATCAGAAATCGACAGAGCGAGGCGAAAAAGTCCGCCAAGAGATTGAAGGGAACATTGTTTGCCACCGCAAGGTGATGGATGAAGGCCAAGGCGAGAATAACATCCGCAGGGCCTCGGTCGCTTATGGTTTTACGTTCATTATTTCCCCACCCGATTCCCGGACTTGGATTTGTCAGGTCCAGCAGTAAAGGGGTGAGGTTGGTTTCTTTTTTTTTAACAACTTCAATATAGTTTTTTTCCACACATGCGGGATCTATATCAAATGCTATGGTTGGAATTTGCTTTTTGGATGAGAGGCGGCTAAATTGTCCTGTGTTCGCCCCAAGATCCCAGACGGATTTCGGATCACATTCGTTCAAGAAAGCAGAAACAATTTTCTTTTTTTCATCAAATGATTCTTTAGAATAGTTCGTATGTTCGTAATAATCTGCCCATTGGGTACCGGCAGGTCTCCATTTCAATTTTCTGATCGCGCTCTTCAAGCTGTCAATTAACCCAAACCTACTGGCAAAACTTATATCGCGGCGAGCAGGGCGCATCAATTTTCGTTCATAGTGTTTTTGAGATTTCGCATGCAAATGGATATGAGTTAACAATGTAAAATGCAGCCAAGTTATGGTAGGCAAAAGCCTGCTGACTAAATCCAGGGGGATTCCATCTATATAGACCCGAAGCAGTTGGTTTAATCTAATGTCCGTGTGAGCCATCAAAGCAATAGGTGCCAGAAAATGTTGGCAAAATTGACGGTATGCCTGCCACGGTTCACCTTTTTGATATTTCTCGAATGATAGCGTATCGATCAGAATCGGATGCTCATTTGCAAACTGAATGTTGTATGCACTGGCATCCTTTAAGGTCATACCGAAATTCATCGCCATTTCTTGAATTTCGAGAATAGTCAAGGCGGCATTTTTAAGCTGACTAAAGCACCATTCATAAGGGTATGAAATAAAATGTATTCTTTCCGGCTTTATTATTTTATAAGCATTTTCCGGATCTGCAGCATATGCTATATCGCTTTGTTCATGCTCGATTAACAGTCCCTTTTTTAATAAAGCCGCATATAGCCCCGAGCTGATCAAGAGATCATAGTTTGCCCGATAGCTGTAATTGATTTGTCGAAAAATGGTTTTTTCTCGATAAAAAACAAATCCATCAGGATCCCTAAAGGATGCCGGTTCTTTTATACTAATCGGGTACTTCCCCATTTCATTCTTTTTTTGAAAAAATATTGCCCAAAAAATCTTTTACCCTTTTCCAGAATGTCTTTAACATAAACAGGGAACCGAATAATACGGCAAGCACGATCTGTATAACGTAGCTGCCCGTACCCGGATCGATGTAGGCGAAGGCATTTTTTGCTATTAGAATAAGATTAATAACAAGACAACTTGGAAAAATTCCCGACACAATATTTTTTTTCATACAAACCTTTCAATATCCGGTTGGTCCGACTTTTTCCCCGACAATTGTTTCGATGTCAGAGGCAATTTATGATGTTATTAGCTGCAAATTGCAGGCCAACCTCGCTGAAATAAAAATAAGCCAATATTTTGTAGAGTTAGAGTGCTCAATCACTGTCCATCCTGAAAATTAACGGGAAATATATGTCAATACCTTGGCACCACGCGAAAAAAACTTAACGACATTTGGCAGGATAAAATATGAAACCCTGCTACGGAATATGTATCCAAGCAGGGTTTAACGGGGGAATAATGGTTTTATACAACTGGTAGTAGATGATTCAAAATTGAGGGTTTACTCGTAGTATTCCAACCCTAAATGCGTAATCAAATCCTCTCCCATCATATGTCGCAACGTATTTTTTAACTTTTTAAGCTGGATGAACAAATCATGTTCTGGATATAAACCTTCGGCGACCATGGGAGATTTAAAATAAAATGAAAGCCATTCCTGGATGCCATGCATACCGGCACGCGCTGCCAGATCCATAAACAGAGCCAGATCAAGAACCAGGGGGGCTGCCAGAATGCTGTCCCGGCAGAGAAAATCCACTTTTACCTGCATCGGGTAGCCCAGCCATCCGAAAATATCGATATTATCCCAGCCCTCTTTATTATCGCCCCTGGGAGGGTAATAATTGATTCTGACCTTGTGATATAAATCTTGGTACAACTCCGGATAAAGTTCCGGCTGCAGGATATATTCCAATGCCCCGAGTTTGCTGACTTCTTTGGACTTGAATGAATCGGGGTCATCCAGCACTTCGCCGTCCCGGTTTCCAAGGATGTTGGTGGAAAACCAGCCCGATACGCCCAGCAGACGTGATTTAAAAGCCGGGGCCAGAATCGTTTTCATCAAGGTCTGGCCTGTTTTAAAATCCTTACCGCAAACCGGCACCTTATTTTTTTTAGCCAGTTCGATCAGGGCCGGGATGTCGACGGTCAAATTCGGTGCCCCGTTGGCGAATGGGACTTTTTCAGAAAGAGCCGCATATGCATAAATCATACTGGGCGCAATCGCCGGATCATTATTCTGCAGCCCTCTTTCAAAGGCTTCAAGGCTTTCATGCACCAACCCGGGTTCAATATAAACTTCCGTACTGCCACACCAAATCATGACCGCCCGACTGATACCGTGTTCAGTTTTGAAATTTCGAATATCCTTTTGCAGTTGATCGGCAAGATCCATTTTGGTTTTGCCGGTTTTTGTATGAGTCCCGTTAAGTCGTTTAACATAACGCTGATCAAAAACGGCCGGCAGCGGCTTTAAACCGTCTAGTTCAGAACGTATCAAATCCAATGTATTTTTAGCAAGGACACCGGCATTAATCGCAGCCGAATACATGTCATCATTATAAATATCCCATCCGCCAAAAACCAGATCATCGAGATCGGACAACGGGACAAATTCCCTGATCATTGGCACGCGCTTATCCGTGCGTTTGCCGAGTCTGATCGTCCCCATCTGAGTCAGCGAACCGATAGGACTGCCATAGCCATTTCGGACTGCCAGCACCCCGGCAATAAATGTCGTTGCCACCGCACCCATGCCGGGTATGAGTACGCCCAGTTTTCCGGATGCATCCGAGATCTCAATTGCTTTTTTCATAATTTAACTTTCCAGTTTCTGTTTATGGATATGGCCCTGCATTATGATGTGCCCAGGTGGTTTTGGATAACCGCTAAATCGAGCCAGAACAATTCAGCCTTTCCTCTTTTATGAAATAAGAGCTATATAGTACAACTATTGTCATGTCAACTATCTGTTGTCGGATAAAGACGTGATAATTTAAAGATGTTTTCTTTTCATCTGAAATTAACGCTTTTGGGCAAAACTGAATATGGACAGGCCGGCAAATCGGTTGAAGGCTAACAAAAGGATTCTTTCACAATCATGGATCAATATCGGGAGGGGTTGAGAGGGAATTAAGAATGCGATCATCGTCATGGATCCCAATTTTTTGGTTGATTAAATATAGGGGACGCTGCTTGACTTCGGTGAAAATGCGACCGACATATTCACCCAAGATGCCTAGCCCGATCATGTTTAGTCCGCTAAAAAACAGCAGGAATACCAGAGTGGATGCATAACCTGGAACATCGACGCCCATGATAAGGACTTTGAAAACAATATAAGTCATGTATACGGCCGCGGCACAGGCTACAGCAAAACCCATGTAGGTCCAGATTCTAAGGGGTAGGGTTGAAAATGAGAATATGCCGTCCAACGCGAAATTCCACAGTTTCCAAAATTTCCATTTGGATGTTCCGGAGTTGCGGGGAGCGCGGACGTAACCCACCCGCGTTTGTTCATATCCCAACCAGGCAAAAATGCCTTTCATAAAACGCGTTCTTTCGGGTAATTTTAGGAGCGCGTCGACAACCTTGCGATCCATCAGACGGTAGTCTCCGACATTGACGGGGATCGAAATGTCGCTTAATTTATGGTTCAAACGGTAAAATAGGCTGGCAGTATACCTTATTAAGCGGCTGTCTGAACTGCGGACGGTGCGTTCACAAAGGACGACCTGATACCCCTGGCGCCATTTTTCAACCAGCCGGGGGATCAGTTCGGGTGGATCCTGAAGATCGGCATCGATGGGGATAACGGCATCGCCGAGGGCAAAATTTAAGCCGGCTGACAAGGCAGCCTCTTTGCCGAAATTTCGACTCAAGTCAATGACTTTAATGCGTTGGTCGCTTTGGTGACGCTCTCTGAGCAATTCCAGCGTTTGATCGCTGCTGCCGTCATTGACACAGATAATTTCATAATCGTCGGTTACCCGCTCAACCGCAGTAATAAGCGCTGCAAAGAAAACCGCTAGGTTTTCGGCCTCGTTATACAGCGGAACGACGATGCTGAGCGTTATTGCCATCGGCTATTCCTCAACAAATAGATGTTTCATTGCAATATTTATCAGGTTGCGGGCGGCAAGGCCAAGTTGCCAAAGACCGAACATGGCGCATAGATACATCAAGGGCCGCAGGGGGATGGAGTAGCGCGGCTCGGATTGCAGGACAACGTAGACAGCAGACACATAGATTATACAAACATATAAGGTCTTGACTATCTCGCTCTTTGAGTTTTGTCGAAATTTCTTCAGATATAGTGCTCCTAACAAACTTAACCCAAACAACCACCAGTGAATGGACTTCATGGTTGAATGGATTGCAGCTGCTGAGCCGGATGTTTGAAACCAGGATGTCGTAACCGGATAAACATAGACATCTCCTACACCGGTTAACATATCCCAGCTCCACAACAGCCTGGGTTTTTCATATAAATACCAACGCGCATAGTGACCGGGTCGGTCCAAAATTCTGGGGGCGAAAATGTTTATGAAATTTAACCAGGATCCGTCTGCCTTCTGTTTATCAATCTCAGCCGGATTATTGGGGTCTCGCCGGTCAGCACGCCAAATTTTGAAAAAATCGTGGTGAGTGCCAATTATAAAATTAGTCAACGCTCTGTTTGAACTGGACGGGGAAGTGGCGGGGACATTTATAATGCATCTGGCAGACCAAAGCACCCAGGGCACCATGAATGCCACTAAAAACAATTGGATCGCCTTTTTCTTTTTGTCGGCTGAGAAAAGGTCAACAAAATGACGACTAAGAAAAAAAAATATTGCGAATAGCAGCGGTGCAAAAAATATAACCGGGTTCACCAGGTAGCTGAGGCCGGCCATGGCGCCGGCAGAGATGAAAAACGCACTATTTTTAGTCTTGATTGCAATTGCATAGATAAGCAGGAATAATGTTAGGGTGAAGGCAAAGAGCGTTTCTGTCAAGAGATAGCCCCCCAGACTAATTAGATGCGGACTGCCGGCTGTTAAAAGGCCGGCCGCAACGGCCGCCCAGAGGGGCAGAAAATACAAACCAATTGCGAAAACCATCCCGGCTGTCAAAGCACCAAGCAATGCCTGCGTCATCAAAGCAGCCTTGTAGAAGTTTTGATCACCGAATAGATAAAGGATTGAGGCGAGCAAAGTCGGATACCCGGGTGCCCAGTAAGAGTCGGGGGTGGGATTATTTGATTCCTCGTTTGAAAAAGTGCCGTGATGGAGAAGATTGCTGGCGTAATTATAGTACTTTTTTGCATCAAACCGGATCGGTGCATAAACATCCGTTTGGGTAATGTAGCTAAGTCTCAAGGCAAACGCAACGCAAATTATCACGAAGGCGGTTAGGATCGTTTTGAGATGCAAATTATGCTCATCCTTGTTTGGAAGCGTTTACCGTCGAATTTCTTTCAGAGCAGGCTAAATATCCAATAGTATAACATATAAATTCTCAAAAGTCTTGTTGCCTATGTTACTTTTAGAAAGGCAACTAAAACTTTCAATGCCCCGGACCGGATCATGGGTGTCTATATTATCCATCACCACCTCCATGCTGGCCACAAAACTACCGTTTTGCTCCGGCGGAATCATCTGCCCTTTTATAAGCCCAGGTTTGATTTCGTTTTTTTAAAACTCTACGAATCGTTTCATGCGAAACTTTATCAACATAATCGAGCTCTACTACCTTATCAGCCAATAGCCTTAGAGACCAACGGCTAAAGCCCTCAGGAGGTTCGCTGCGACTTAATGCAACCAGATATGCCTCAAACTCTCCATCTGCTTTCTTTTGGTATATGCGACTTCCTTTTCTGCCATTGAGGGCAATATCAAGTCCCTCCTCAACAAACCGTTTCTTAATGCGATCAATCTTTTTCATGCTAATGTTCAACACTTTGGTTATTTGCTTGTTGGTCGAACGCTTTTTCTGAAACTCGCCCTCATCACATGCAAGTAAGATTAACGCGTTAAGAATTTTCTGTGACCGGTGCTTTCCCTTTGAGCTGACTCCAGTAAGTTCTCTGCGCTCATCGTTAGTCAACGTCACGATATATTTCTTCATTATCAACCCTCAGTTGTTGAATATGAAAAAAATTTTAGCATATCTTATACGACATTACAAGTATGACACGACACTGGCCAGAGCGGCGGAACTGGAGTTTTTTTATTCTTTCAACATGATTTAATTGTATCTGAGGAAGTCAAAGAATATGCCAATAACGGAAACAATAGTAAAAAAACCCGCATCATGCTATTGATGCGGGTTTTTTCCCCTTAGGCACGTTCCTATATGCTGGGGTTGGCCAAAGCCTTTAGGTTTTTTGCAGGGTGAAAATTACATTTCCGTTTTTTATCCCCACCCTAAATGATTATCTTAATTTAACCTCTTAAATGCCGTTCAATTAGACGTCGACCGGCCTGGTTGTCTTTGTTGTCATGAGTGTAAGACCGAACTTTCATGCGCATTTCGCCGTATTGATCCGTACACCCGTTTTTGATAACCTCCTCAAGTTGTAGTTCAAGTTCATTATAGTTATGGCATTTAGCTCCCGGAGTAATGGCATCATAGTCAAAATACATGTTTCGATCCTGGCTCAAGTACTGTTTAAGATCATATGCAAAAAACAGGATAGGCCGATCAAGCAACAAAAAATCGAAGAAAATCGAGGAATAGTCGGTAATTAAAATGTCACACAGCGCCATGAGTGGATACACATCGCCGAGCGGTGCATATTCAATCAAATTGGGATACTGGCTGATCCGGTAATGCCCATTCATTGCGGGATGCAATTTCAATACGACAAGCAGGTTATGTCGCTGGGCGAATGTCGACAAGCGTGTCAAATCAATTTCGGCTTCGAAGGGATCATCCATGTTCTTGCGAAACGTCGGAACGAAAAGGACAATAAACTGCCCACTGTTTCGTGCCTCAGCAACCGCTTCCATGGTTTGTTTATCCACATTGACCCAGGATAACGGGTAAGCCACACTGCCGGGATCAGGCCAACCGAATAAAATATCATTGCGCGGATAGCCACTGGCGATGAATTTTTTGGCTTTAAAACAACTTTGAAAGGCATCCGTAATAAATCCCTGAGAGGTCGCCACAACCACATCGTAATCCGGATAGCGTCCGGTCACCGCCTTTTGAATCCTTAAAAGCAACTTTAGCCAGATCGGCATCCTACCCAGACGTCTTTCGTATACATCCAGTTCAATGTGTTTGAGAGGTGCGCCGTGCCATATTTGCACCCGTTTGGCTCCGCACGTTAATGGGTAAAGGCCATATTCAAACCACTCCACGTCGGTGACCACCGCCCCACACCGTAGCAGCAGCCAAAAAGAACGCCAGGATGGATGAAAAACCGATTCACCGCCGGCATCGCAAATCAATTCCTGAATATCATGATTTCCCGTCAGCATAACGACCCGCTCACCGCCACGGATCAATTCGGTTGCATAAATGAAAAAGTATTTACTGTTATCGGCAAACACGCGTCCGGGTCGACCCAAAACGATTGTCAAGCTGGTGTCCCGCTTTATCATCCGTGTCAAGGGATACCCTATTATCCACCCCAGGACAGCCGCCAGCGTCTGCCGTATGACAAGGAAACTCTCGGCAATCATTGGGCAAATTTTTATGGTGTTCATGGAGTTCGAATTTTCTCGATTACGGCCGTGGTTGATATAGAAGGGGTGCGGGTCAAATACTCGACTCTGCAAATATCTCTGAACTCATCGAACTTGCCCGCCCAATCATCGCCCATCACAAGTACATCGGCTTGATAAGTCCGGATATAGTGACGTTTGAGACTGAGGGATACTTCTGAAAAAACCTCGTCCACATACCGCAAAGCGCTGATGATCTCCATGCGTTCTGCTTGATTGTAAACCGGATTTCGTCCCTTTTTTTCATAATTCATCTCGTCGGTTGAAACGCCGACAATCAGATGATCGCCAAGTCGGTAAGCGCGTTCTATTATTCTCAAATGTCCGACGTGAAACACATCAAAGGTCCCAAAAGTAATGACTCTCCCCGTCATATTCTTAACATCCTATATATTTCCTCTTTATAACGTTTGGCTGCGAAACCAGAATAATCAATAAGTGAGGATCTGAATTTAGTATAATTTTTCTTAGTTGTAGAATTATGAGCCATTTCAATCAGGTTCTCAATTTGTCCAGGAGAATTACAGACCGGCACAGCCTTTCTTAACCGATCGAATACAGAATTTTTCAGATAGGCATCTTTCTGGACAGGCACGATGATCAGCGGTTTATTGAGCAAAACATAATACAAACAAAGAGACGAATGATCGGAGACGGCAATATCCGATGTCACAACACACTCATCCCATTCCAAACTGGCCTGTGCTCTTATTCCTTGGCTTTCATAAGTATCTAATATATCTTGTCGTTTTCTTCCCTTAACATCTCCAAATTCGTCATGCCTTGGATGCAGCGAAAAAATGAACCTATATTTATTCGAGAGTTTAGTTGCCTCAAAAAGCAGCTCCTCCCCAATGGTTTGAAATAGTGAAGCAGCACCCCATGTTGAAATTATATGAACGATGAAATCATTTTCTGTGTACCCTAATGAATCTCGAATCGCCCCCCTCTTTTTTTGCAGTTTCGCAATCAAATCGGCTCGCAAAAATCCTGTAACAACAACTCTATCTTTTAGCTCTTCTGTTTGCATTATTGCTTGTTTTTTTTCTAAAAAACTGGCAGCGAACATTTTGTCGTAAATTGGTCTGGAGTATGGTCTAAGAACTTTGCATTTCCCGTAAACTCCATCTTCACCATGATCGTTATTTATTTTCCCGGTACATATTCCATGGTTTATAAAAACTTTTTTAATGAACGGCGCAAACCAACCCCCCACGCCAAAGGGGTGATTGACATAAATAATTAAATCCCAAGAGCGTAAAATCGCAGAGAAAATATTTATATTTCGTGCAGCAATAATTGTTGATAAAGAGCCTGTCCGACAACCTAAGGGTTGTTTTTTAGGCAACAATTTTTGTGAAACGGGCTAAAATCTTCTTAAATTACTTCTTAAT
>Ga0056116_1000858_pt1 | contig 11067 bp, 6 predicted proteins | sample WorMetOlspDAHAB2_FD_67352 | JGI IMG/M metagenome (GOLD analysis project Ga0056116, IMG submission 67352) | Marine gutless worms symbiont microbial communities from Max Planck institute for Marine Microbiology, Germany - Olavius sp. DAHAB.2 ...
ATTATTATTATTATTATTATTATTATTATTATTATTTATCCCATTTTAACAATGAGAACACTAAAGCATCTGCAGTGTGACTGTTGAAACAATGCTAATACATGAGAGTAAAAAAGTAAACGATAAACAGAACCCTCCATCATGGGTTAACAAAATCCTGACGTAAAATATTCCACATCGTTATTCCATTCAAGTTTCAGTCCTAGGAGCGGTTTTGGCCACCATTGTAGTAAGTGTATAGAGTTTAACGATATATGCCCACCTGATATAATTTTGGTCATTTCAGAGGCACTGTTGATGCCGACTGCTTGACTGATACAGACAAACATGAACAGCACAGGAAAAACATACACACTAATTCAATAAACAACAAATCACTAAAAAAACAGGAAAAAGCTATGCTGGATCTGTCACCTCTTATGACACTCGGATAGGAAATGAGGTGCAGTTATTCTACAGCTCTCGAGCGCACAGTAAGCCTGACCGGTTACGAGAGATATAGTTAATATGTGCAGACTATTTAACAACCAAAGAAAGACAGCACACCAACCCATCAGGTCGACGATGACCGAGTTGCCGAGGAGCAGCGAAAATCCGAGAAGAACCCACGGAAGATACGGAGCCTGGAAGCTGAAAAGCCCAAAGAAGTTCATCCGCACGTACGGATTGCGTCGGCTCCACACGTACACAAGCATGATGGTAAATGCTTGGCCAAGAAAAACCAAGCCGACAAACACGGCCACAATCTGATGCCAGAAGTCAAGCATACTCAGAAAATCAATCAGAAAAAATCAGCATATCAATTAATCAATCAAACTATGGCGACAATATATAACTGATCAGTACAATAGTATTCGGCTAAGTTAACATAATATTAAAAGGATACAGTCATAAGAGAGCCACCGAGCAAAAACATAAAGACAAAGTCGGCCGTTCGTCCGCGGAACGAGCCCTCCTCCAACATTCGGCAATATCGGTACGTGAATATCATGTTGAACAGAAAGTTAAAGCCGATGGTGCCAAAGAACATGAAATTTGTCACCAGCCGCCACAGCTGAAAACAGACGTATGCATGTATTTTACAAAAAGTCATGCAAAACGAACAACATGAAGAATGGTCAGTATACAGAAATGCTGTTGGCTTTTATCACCAACATTAGACTCAAATACAGAAACAAACATACATGTGATGAAATTTACTACAGAAAAAGATGCTTAATACTGTAAAAACTGATGTACAGGTTGACACTCGAGTGTTGTGTTAACTTAACTGAACATGTGGCAAGTCTAAAGTAATACAGAAAAATAAAAACTGGAACTATCACTTGAGTTCATATAATTTCACATTACTACACTTCATTTTAATAGTTATAAAACGTGCAAGAACAGCAAAGACAAAAACAGTGAGAAAGAGATGGCCGGGATAAACAAGTGAGTATTTGCAGTTGTCCTGAATACAGCAACATAACTAAAAATGCAATTGGTATGCTGACGCTTCTACAAAAATTATCAATATCCACATCTCGAAGCTAGAGTGTGCCGTGGAAGTAGCTCATTTTTTTTCAAACACACTTAGCAATGTTCACAACTCTATACAAAACATACCTGGTATTGGCGTATTATCAGCTCTGGATTAAAGTACAGCTGAAACGGTGTAACGAGTTCCAGTTGCTGAACCACACACAACAGACTGCCAATATTAGAGGTTGACCAAATGTAAAAATTAGTTTCGACGGAAGCCGAATGTGCGGCCGAACGTCGCAATGCACCTTCAATCAAAGCCAAAATTTTGCTGAATGTTTAACGGGATATTCATCCGAAACCAAAGCCGAATATCGATAATGTGCTTGCAAATATTAAAGGTTTTACGCATAGTGACAGACAGACAAATGGATGGAATATCCATAGCATATAAAAACAAAGTAATATACATTTTAAAGTTAACATGCTTCAGCGACGTACTAAATTTATCAGAACGTTTATGGAGCAGAATGCTAGGCATAACAAATATTCTAGTAGTCGAAATTAAACAAACGAATGTTGTATTAAAAAAACAGCAGCTTCTCGGCACACTTCTGTAGATCTGCGTAGAGCTGAGTGGCTGCACTGAAATCTGCTTGCTGGCTACACTACGGTAGTTGAGGAAGCAGACAAATACTTTTTCGCAGCCAGTTCTGGTATCGGAAAAAATGCGCTCTTTGATGGCGAATGCATGCTGTTAGTAGTCGGCATCAAGAGATAAGCGTGTCGCGTTACATGCAAAGTGGTGACACGCAGACGTCTAGCTGTGTTTGCTAGTAATTTGTCACGGGTATTTTACAACATGTGGGTATCATGCCAGGATGTAACCCCCATGTTGCGCGCACACCCGACCACAGGAGTGTTTTATTGCAACAGAGCAGGATAAGCAGCGTGAGATGAGACTGGTGTGTATTATACTGGCAAGTTCACGCAATGCGTAGTATATATATAAATGTATATCATCGCTGAATCACGTTCGGCCAAAGCCGAATATGATGACAGCAAATGGCCAAAGCCTTAGGTTTGGCCTGGCCAAAGCCTTAGGTTTGGCCGAAGAATAACTTTCACATTTGGCCGAAGCAGAATGTTGGCTGGATATGCACAACTGCCCACATTCGGCCGCCAAGATGAAGCCGAAGCCAAACTTCAGTCGACTACTATCCGACATAAACCTAAAAACTGGCGCGCGTAACTTTCAAATGCCGGCTTTTCTGCCGGGAAAAATCTAAATCTAAAGCTGATACGATTTAAAACTGTTAATAAAAGTAAACTTGGCGTAATATAAAACTGTCACTTCATCGAGTCCGTAATCTCTTCTCACAAACGTGGTCAATTTAGCTGTTTTCTACCCGGTTAAACACGAAGAGGTAACAGTGCAGACAAGCTCCGCCACCCGAGATCTGACGCTTATTCAGCAGAACAAGTTCTCCAGAATAAGCAACAGATCTGGGGTGGCGAAGCGTGTATGCTCTGTTACCCACGAACATACTAAAAAATAAGAGCCAATGTATTATACGGCAAATGCCAACGGCTGTGAAGCCAGTACAGTTACTTGCCACTGCGACGGTGGTCAGAACACATGCTGTCGTGTACGCCCTGGTGACTGCAGGAATCTGCATATACTCCTGTTGAATTGTACGATATGCCATCTTAAACGTGACAGATTCGCAATACTTTCACAACATATTACACACGGTATAGTTCCGTTATAATGTGTAATGACTAATGTAAACAAAATGAATATCAACAAAGCAACGTCATTTCCGGTATGTGAAGAGCACAAAATATGCAAATCTGCAGTGTCTCCAAAACTTCCTCAGTTTCTTTTTTTGGGGACAATTCAGTCAACAATCAGACGAAATAAATTTAAAAGTCGATATATGACGAACTTGTTGAAAAACATATTTTTGACAGTTTTAATAGTTTAAAAAAATTTTCTCACTGTCACCGTGAACTAACACCGTTTATTACAAAACAATATTATTGTCATACTCAACTACTTACTTACTTGTACTTGTAGGTTGAAGGACTGGCAAGCTGGTCAGCTTTGTACGTCCATATCGTTGCAGCATAAGCGGTCGTAGGAGTTGCATTGACAGATTTCGAGTTAACAACTTTTGCTGGTAATCCGTTCCATCTGTTGACCACTCTCTGGCTGAAAAAGTATTTTCTGATGCCCAATCGTGGTCTGGCTTTTGTTATCATGTCCTCTTAGTTTATAATAAGCGCCTGCTGGTGTAAAGAACTGCCCAGGACTGATCTGTTCTTATCCTGTCATTAATTTGTAGACTTCAATCATGTCTCTTCTGACTCTTCTTTCTTTCAGTGACGTGTTTCATACATTCGCAATCTTATCGGATAACTGAACTTCCTCAACTTTGGTACCAATTTTGTTGCCGCTTTAACTAACTGTTATTTCATTTGTCGTATTTCTGTTTGTGTTAGTTCTAGCAAAGATGTCTAACGTGTGGTTACTGTCGTTCTGTGGTTTAAGACTTAATAGTTCAAGACAAAAAGTGTTTGGTGCTTTAATTTACTTACTTTCGGCACCGGATGTTTACAAATCCATGATGCTACCAAAGAATATAAATGGCCGCGCGGCTATCCATATTCTTTGATACTACGGTGTGCAATGAAACAGATTAGTGCAGTATTATGTAGATGTGATATGCATGAATTTGCTACAAAAAGTATGGATTTTAACATCCCGTTGAGAGAGGTATTAGATGTTTTCGAACTGAAACGTTTTCGATATATTTTACGTCCATGTTATATTGTTAAATAATTTTAGTACGCAAGCCTTAGGCTTGTCAACTGTGTGTGCGAGTAAACGTCGAATTAAATTTAGTAACCTAGCATGACTATGCCGAGGCATAGCAGGCAGTAGCTTCTAAACACCAAAGTGGCAAAGTCGATTGTTCAACACCAACTACAAAGCATTTTATTGTTGTTGTATACGTTACTACTTTCATCTAAGCACACTGTACCAATAGCTAATCAGACATTTCATCGATAAACCAGCTCGCGGTCAGGGTGTATAGAAATACTATACCGGCGCCTAAAATACAGCCAGCCAGCCGATGTGGCAACATTAACAGTGTAGATCAGTTCCGCCACCCGAGATCTGTTGCTTATTCAGTAGTCCTGGCTCATTATAGTGCGACCGATCAGCTCGGGACGCCGGGACAGTTATTTGTGGGCTGATCAGAGGAATGTGTGTAATGCCGGGGCAACAAGCTGGGACAGCTAGATGCAGGGACCGACGCCGGGATAGCTACCTCTTGACCGTGTGGGCGCCAGGACATTGCTATCTGTGTGACGTCGGGACAGCTGTGCCGGTACAGGGTGGGGGGCCTGTGTGTCATGTTAACAGTGTCGTATGAAAAAGATTTTGTTAATTTTAAGGACTTTATTGTTGCATCTATACAACAACACTGGTTGCCTATTCAGTCCACAATGTTGTTCAAAGTTTCCTGTATTATTAACAAGTCATAACCACTGGTCAGCCTAGCTACTTACGGATCTTATTACAGTACTACACACCTAATCGTGCTCTCCGCCTCCGAAATGACCTATACTGTGTCGGGTGGGGCGTTAAACTCTACTCACTCACTCACTCCTCATGGCTAACTGTCCCGGGTCTGTCCCGCCTTTGAATGACCTATATTGTGTTGGGTGGGGCGTTAAACTCTACTCATTCACCTCCGGGTCTGTCCCGGCTTGTTTAAGTGCGCCCCGAGCTGATCTACACTGTTAATGTTGTCACACCGGCCAGCTGGCTGTATTTTAGATGCCGGTTTGGCCGGTGTAGTGTTTCTATACACTGGCGGTCAGTGAAGTTGTAGGCTGGTCAACTCACGGACTAGTCATCTCGCCGAAATGTTTGGTGGAAAATCTGGTAACAGTCCAGATGAGCTCCGCCACACCAGATTTGTTGCTTATTCAGTAGAACTTGTTCTACTGAATAAGCATCAGATCTCGAGTGGTGGAGCTCATCTGGACTGTTACCGAAAATCTATCCATTTTTGGAGAAGGTAATAATTACAGTGTGATTTTCAGTAAATTATGCTATTTGTGTGCTGTCAATAATTGTTAGAGTTAGGGTTTGGTTTAGTTTACAAATTTAGTGTAGTCTTTGTGATTTCTAAAACTTTGCTGTCAGCGAGTTGACCAGTCCACCACTTGACTGACTGCGAGTTGGTTTGTCGGCAAATTGTCCGGTAAGCTTCTCAGAGCAATGGTGGTAATTAACGACGTACTATATTCTCATAATAACATGACACTCGTAAATGAGAATCTTTACCTTTCTTAAAATGATTTTGTATAAGCTTACAGCACAATTGCTGACAAACCAACTTGCGGACTAGTCATTTCGCCATCAGCAAAGTTTTAAAAATAATACAAAGACTACACTGTATTTGTACACTAAACTTAACTGTAACCCTAACCATATAGAATATTGACTGTGAACATAATTACTGGGAATTGCACGAAGAGCAATTATATACTCCAAGTTATCCATCAAACATTTTGGTGAGTTGACCAGTCTGCAACATGATTGACCGCAAATTGGCTTGTTGGCGAATTGTCCATTTATCTTCTGTAAATGCTCTTACTAGTCACCATCAGTAACCAATCGTGACTCATCAATTAATTTGCAATTATTTTGTTCGTGCATGAGTTTTACATACTGTAAGTTTATGTTTTATCTTTCTGTCAATCCTATTTGCATTTTTATAATGACGACGATGAGGATCAAAAGAAAGAATTGAGAGAATCTAACGTGAAGATGAATACTGCTGTATAGTGGTGCCATCATTTTCACTTTCTAATATGAAGTCGAAAAAGCACAGGAGTAACCCTGACAGAAAAGGCTGCTCTTTTTCAGTGACAGAAAAAGGCTCTTTTTCAGCAAAAGGGTTTTAAGCTATTGGAATTGACTCGGCGAAGAGATTGTGTGCTCCAGGAATGTCAGTAAGTTCAAGAGTCGTCTGCAACATATTATTATTTTTATTATTATTGTTGTTATTATTACAAAAGTAATATGATTAGAGTGACACTGTCACATGAAATTGCTGGAGCACCAGTGGACCACTGTACAAAAATTAAAAAAACAGTATAAAGTGCAATTAAAAGTATGCGTGAAACTGCAGATCGGAATAATAGTAATCGGTTAGATTTTTCATGAAATGACAAGTCTTTAGTTGAACGAGGATGGGTTTCCTTGAGGACTAAAAGTCTGATTGAGCCCAAGGTTGTTGAGCTCGAACAAAACTGGTGGTCTTACCAGGGAATGGCCAAGAACTGCCAATGTAAAACCAGACCTTCGCCTTTATGGTGCATTCTAGCCTTGGCTGGTAAGAGGGAAAGACCTTGTTGTAGATGTGAGGTGCAGTGAAGCCAGCAAACCAAAATAAATTGGACAAGGCTGCTTACATAATGCACGTTCACCTCTGCCTTCTGCTGATTACTGCTCACAAGAACACACACACACGAGTTAATGTTGGGCCAGGAGCTTAGATTGCATACAACTAAATTACACAAATTAATTTTTGTAATTTATGAAGTCAATTTAAGAAATAGCTCAGCGCATTGCTTGAAAGTTTATCACTGCTGTGTATTTGCATATGCGTGATTATAAGTGATTTTGTTGGGGGAGGAGAGGGGAAGTTTTCCTGTTTGTCTAACCCCAGAGGTCGAAACTTCTCAACATAATTTGACTCTGTAGGTGAGTCTGGATCAGTTATATGGATATCAGGAGTGAAACAGTTGGATACCAGTCTATCTCGGATGTACGCATGTCTCTGAACGTTGTCGGCTGGTGACTTGAAGTGATGTACGCATTTGTCGAAGAGCTGAGTCGTACGCGCTGTGACAGCTCAGTCCAGTCGCTGTCGTGGATGGGCAAGGCGCCGGATGGACAGCCAGAGGCGGGCACCGCGTGGCGATTGAGTGAGAATAGCTACTACGATGAGGGTTGGCTGGCCAGCGGAAACTCGCGTGGTGTGGTCGGCGTCACGATGACCGGATGTCGTAGCACGCAGAACTCGACGTCGGACCTGCCGCTGCGCACCAACTTCAACCTGCGAGGCCACCGTAGCGAGGTGAGCTTAGCAGCTGTTGAGTTTGATGGTGCCCACACAGTTGAAACGCAACTGAAATAAAACGGTAAAACACAGTCCGTATCGAGTCGCGAGATTGTTTTGTTTCAGCCGTTGCACAATACGTGAAATAAAACACTGAAACTTTTCAACAGTAGGCAGAGTTCATATGCAAAAAAACAACTGCATGTCTGAAGCAGCTAGAAAGTTCGCGTAGCTGTTTTTTCATTTTGTTTCTATGTTTTATTTCAAGTTTGCTATGGCTGAAATATAATGCTGTTTCATTTTAGTTTTATTTCAACTGTGCAGGCACCATTAAACAACGAATTGAAAGTGAAACAATACAGTTTCAAAACTGTTTTGAGCCGGGAAACAGTTTCAAAACAGCTTCATTTCATTTTTGTTGTGCGGACAGTTTTGTCTGTTGTGTTAGTGTTGTGTTGCGTGGTCATCATAACGTAAGTTTCGGTGTTACTGTATAGTTAAAGGTTCACCGATGTATCACCCTGTGTAAAAGTTTTGTGTATTTCTGTAACATTAATAGCAAAAAAATCTGTACGGTAGTGACTGACGTTTTTGTAGAGGGGTATATATCACCGACTCCATTTATAGACTTTCTTTATTGCCAGTTCCACTGGGGCCCTTGGCGCTGCTGGAGTGTTTCGATTTGTCGACTTTTCTCAAAACTGTGCATTGTGATTTGATGCATTCTTTCACCGTCGATAGTACTCGCTGTCCTGTACCCTGTGTCAAAAATTTGCCAATGGGCAATCTTGTAAACCCGAAAAAAGTTAGTTGTTTGTTTAGGGTTTTTCGCGAATATCTCTAGAACGGTGAGGAATTTTAGACTTCTGTTTTCATCGCTTTTTAGGGCTTGATGGGGCCTACATATTACATAATCGCTCCAAAAAACTGGGGGCTGTCGCTGAAAATTTTCCGCTATGTGGCGCCAAAACGTTTTCATAGGGGTATGTTTGAACTTTTTTGTTACGCTCAAAAAAGTCTGCAGCCTGTCGGAAGTTATGCCATTTGGTAGGGCACATAAGCCCCCTAAAATATAAAAAATTTGCAAACGTTTTTTCGTAACTCTGAAAAAATGGGTTTCTAATATAGGGTTTGGCACCATTATCTCGAGCATGGTGCGTAATTTCAGAATTCCGCTTTCACAGCTTTCTAGGGCTCGACGGTGCCCATGTTACTGACGCAAAAAATTTGGGGTTTCCCTAGAAAATTTTCTGCTAGGTGGCGACAACCGTTTTGATTGGGGTCTCTGACAGCTTTTTAGAGATTTTCCTCTAAACCTAGCTGGTCAGAACTTGTGCCGTTTCATAGAGCATATACAGGTCCCATAAGACATAACTTAAAAATTACATTTTCTCCTAACTCGAAAAAAATGGGCTTTTAATATAGGGTTTGACGCGAATATCTCGAGATTGGTGTGCAATTTTAGAATTCCGTTTTAACGAATTTGTGTCAGTGCTTTTCAGCTATTATGCACCTTATAGACCCACGAGAAGACGGTAATACGGTTTTGTGTCACAGGAAGGCTCGGAGACGGACATTGGATGACAGAATGACGTGTTGGTACCCTTGCAAACACCGTTTCGCATGATAACTTGGGCCGCGCCAAAATTTAGCTCGCAAGCCTCGCAATTCGTTCCCATTCCCGCCACAAAAACCACAAACAAAATTTCGGCTCGGCCCTACTGGCCTCGCCTATCGGCCATGCTACCCAACTGACCGACTCCGAATTCGCTGAGTGTGTGGAAGACATAAAGTTGTTTGTTTTTAAAAATTCGTTCTTAATACTTCTCATTGTGTACAGAGGCAAACTGCTCGAAATTTAACGCAGTATAGACATAAAAATTACCAGTTCCAAAGTAGTTTAGCATGAAAATGTTTCATTTCATATTAGCATTTTGATACTTTGAATTCTTGGCATTCTACTAACGTTGTCAGCCAGCGTGCGAATTTTACTGATAATCCGCCCGACGGCAGATCGCTGCCAGATTCGCCCAAAATGCGACCCCCCAAAGTCGCCGTGTGGAACGCCCGTTTTTGGGTTCCAACGGCTTTAAACAGTAGTCCATTTGGCGGCATAGGTGGCCCAACGTGGCAACGGTGCCCGGCCGTGCAGACACGCAGGCTTTATTGTGGTATGGTTCTCTTTGTTTTTCCCTCCGGAGGACCTATACACAGCTGTTCTACGGTCATATAAAGCCGCCGCCGGGCGCGATGATCTATAGTCGGCTGGCGTTTCCCGAGTACGTTGTAGGGGGCCGTCTGACAGCGGAAACGTGATGAGTCGGGCCAGCGTTGAGAATAAACCCAGTCAGCGGCGGTCACTCGGACTGGACACTGGACATGACTGGACACTCCGCTGCTGACCATATATCACTAGATCCGGGTACCGACCGCGTGCCCCCCCCCCCCTCGACGTCGTCGTCGTTGCGCTTTGCTATAAACCGAGCGGCGCCATTTATCTGGCGGCGTGAACTCAGGTGTTTCGAGGCCCATCTTCGCTGGTGGTCCCGGGTTCCCGATCTAGATTGCCGCCGACTCTCGCGCGAGTACCTGCTGTCCTCGTTCTGCCCAATCGCCATCGATCACGTGACATTGTGCGGCTCTGATATGCGGCGTGTACGGCCCATTCATCCATCAGCCAGGACGTGCGTCTGATCTGCAGCGGCACGTTTGACCACCGCCGAGTCGACGACCCCGGTCTCTGTCTGTCCACTGCCGTTGATTATTCGCACTTGGAGGTCGTGTGTATCGGATTCTGCAGCGTTTTTAAAATGCTGCACACACACACACACACACTCAGCATGTCATCGCGTTTGGTCGTCGGACTTTCTCCGTCGTGGGTCCGATGGAATGGAACTCGCTTCCACACTCACTCCGGGACCCTGCTCGGAGTACCGATAGCTTCAAATCGGCGCTGACAACTCATCTTTTTTTGCGGCGCAAAGGGACGTTTAGCGCATTAGAGGCACTGCGTGATGCGCTATACAGATCGACTACGACTACTACTTAATTGATGTAATAAACGTTTTTCTTTATTTTTTGTTTCGCTTTTTATTTTTTAAAGACGTTGTCAGTAGCGTCGTATGAATGTGCAAAATTCCCAGCGACAAACGCTCTTAGGTGATGCGTCGGCAATGAGTTTTTATCAATATTGATTTGTTAGAATTGTTGTGAAATGTTTTACTTATTAAGATGCGTGTTGCCGTTTGGCTGAGTGTGCAAAGATAATAATAGTTGGATCGGATTGATCCGCAAATTTTGGCAACGTTTTTTATCAGATTTTTTTTCCAACGGTTATAATTTTTTTCGGAGCTTAGCTCCATTGATGCAGCACATGTCCACGTGATTGTGGCAATGTTGTTGGTTTTGGCTGTTCTGAAGGCTTCGCTGCTGCTGTGTCCACTGGTACTTGTACGCTGTA
>Ga0056116_1000863_pt1 | contig 11056 bp, 7 predicted proteins | sample WorMetOlspDAHAB2_FD_67352 | JGI IMG/M metagenome (GOLD analysis project Ga0056116, IMG submission 67352) | Marine gutless worms symbiont microbial communities from Max Planck institute for Marine Microbiology, Germany - Olavius sp. DAHAB.2 ...
GCTTAAAGTCCCAATTTTTACGTTTTTTGGGGGGTAAAGGGGGTCAAATTTCAAATTTAATCTTTCTAACCCCCAAAAGGCACTACCTTGGCGGGAGCGACGCATAATGACGTATTGAGCGTTGGGATGTCCAAAAATGCGACCTGTGGGCGTGGCGAAGAAACGAAAAAAGGACAAACTTTCATGCGTCAAACTGGCTATTTGCCCAGACCACCCACGTCGACGTAGGCCCCTGAAATTTTGCATGCGGGCCCCTGGAAGTAGTTATATATTTCAAGTTTCATGAAAATCGGTCCAGGGGTCTCGGAGCTGTGGAGGGTCGAAAATCTCCCTCTCCCATTGACTTGGCCCATGGCTTAAGTACTACCGTACAAGCCGTGATATGATATTACGCAGCATGACATTGCCTAAGTGTCAACGTACTGCTCAGCAGTATCAAAAGTATCGCCTTTTTGATTTTAATGTGTAATGACGCCGTTAACTAGCGTAGAAACTGCGGTTTTGTACATTAGGCCTACTATACCTGCTGTTTTATTAGTTGAGCCATATATCTGCCAGTACTAACTTGAATTTTAGTTTCATATTATCCAATAGTATATCTTTGTGTAAGTCATATACACACCAGTCTAACTGCGACCTTCACCTTTCCGTTTACCTGCAGTCTTGCCCATACTTGCTGTTACAAATGAAATGAGTAATTACCTCCTGTCAATTTTTTGCTTTCTGGATCTCTTCACTGGTCTTGCACATGCACCCACGGTTAAAAACAAATGACAGTAGACGATTCACATGTTATGGGACTCCATATGTACAGCTTACAACAAAGTTACAATTACCCTTAGGCCTACATGAAAAGAGATATCACACAACTATTTGCTTCATTGTACTGCTTATGCATTTTCATTGCAAACACTGTCATAACTCATTTATTGTATGTATCTGCATAGTTCCACAGTTACTCGAAATATATCAAAGTATATTGATTGATATCTCTCGACCATTCACAGCGAGTGAGTTTAATGCTTCACCCAACACAATATGTAGGTTATTTCGTAGGTGGATACACCCTGGGAGTCTTGTATACTCCTATTCAGTAGTGGATGACAATAACCAATAACCCCATTGTTTCGCGTTGCCTTTGGTTTAGAATGCCCCTAAATCATAGTAATTGGGAGGGAGCAAAAACTTGAAGGGGACTCATTGAAGTTTGCTACACCAACGTCAAAACAGGAACAGAAATGACTCAATTGTTCAGAGTAAACAAAACACACAAAAACATACAAATCAATCATGCAACCAAAAAAAATGCATATGACACAAACTCAAGGCCCATTCACAACTATGACCTTAGATGTATGTGTATCATATATCTAACAAGTTCAAATACAAGATCAGCAACAAGGTGCGAATTGTAATAAGGCTTTTTCCCACCAGCAAAAGCTTAAAACAAAATGAATCTAGCTTTACTCTCATTAGCTATAATACAAAACTTTATCCAAAGCAAATGTCAAAACTTTTCATCTTGCAACATAGCAAATATAGCCAAATGTTTTAGTCTCAACTTACGTCAAACGTCTACTCATAAAAACGCACTGCTGAGGTATACTTCAAGTCTTTGGCTTTGTCATGATAGTCTAATCAAACCAAGTAGCAGCAAATACAAAACAATGCAATGACAGCCAGTACACAAAATAATGTACATAGCTTGTCTCAAAGCAAGTATTACACTAATGACCAGTCTAACCAATAAATTATTACTGTGATATCTACAAGCGACGACTAGAGGAGAATACTACTTGCATAGGCTACTTGAAGAAAACACACTGAAAACACAATGCTAAAAAATGACAAAAACCAGTGAAGTCAGAAGGTTGATGATATAGCAGTTCACACAAAGCGATATTGCGTCTACATTCTTTTCTGATGGTAGAAAAATTCTACATTAAAGTAATGTAGACAGAGAGAAAAGTGGATGTTGAGAGAAAACATTTATACTTACAAAAAAGCAATACACTGAGTCTAAAAAAATTAACCAACTTTGGCACGACGTATCTGACAAAAATTAACTTAGATAATTTTTGGTACACAGAATCAGCTTACAGTTTCTAAAACTACCAATGTGAATATTCCTAATTGATTCACATGGCAGCGAGAGACTGAAATAATGCTGTTAGTAACGTGTTTATCCCAGAAGACAGCCAGTGTTCTGAAAACTGCCAGTCATGTAGGATGATAGCTTCTTAAGCAAGCTTAATTTAGCTGATGTCCTAAATGATACAGTTCACTTTCTCGAAAAGACTTAACCACTTTGTGCTTTCTCCAGAATGAATCCTTGCACGTTGAAGAGATAAAGAACACCAAAGTTGGCTCGATTTTGAGACAGTTTATAACCATTACTTGGAGCCGACACATGACAAAATGTTCATCTCCCTGCTAAAATATATCCACGATCATCAAGCAGAATAACCAATGGGAAATAACGTACATCAGCTCACAAATTCAAAACGTGGGTGGGCATGCACAGTAATAAGCTGGAGCCCACACAGCATTAATGCCACAACTACTGATATTTTGCAACACGTGAGAACGCACTGAAGAAATTCCAATGAAAATATGTACAGCACACTTTTGCACTTTGCAGCACTGATCTGCAGTAAAACACTACACAGATACCCAGACGGCAGACATTCGGGTACCAGTTTCAAGCACAGTTATCCATATAAAAACATTCAGCTTCTAACTTGCTGACATTTCGTCTAAAACGAGCATTGCTACAAGGCCTTCACCCGGTTGCAAAGACACAGACGACAATGCTATCACATCTCCATCGCTGACCTTCATTGTTGTTCCACTGTAGAGAACTACCTTACCACGGACCAAACCCGTGAGTAATGTATAATCATCAGTTGACGAAATGTCGCCTAAGTTCAACGCAATTAGATATGGTGCAGTGTCGCGTGTAAATCTCATGAACGACAGGATGTTGTCATTTACAACAAGGAACTGTATTTTGCTGGACAGAAATGACCGTTCTTTCCGCAGTCGTGATAATCGCTGGTAGATCTGCAGTGTAGACCGACCTCTGACATCATTCCTCTGAACCTGGTGACAGACAAAAATGCAAATTACAACACGAAACAGCAACTCGGTGAATCTTAACAAATCTCTGTGAATTCAGCATAATAACACGTAGAAACGTAAAGTCATTCCTGAGCCAATGGATCATAAAAACGATGCTGGTCTCAGATCTCAGCTGCAGGACAATGGATATGGGTCCAGTGTGTCACATGAAGTGCCTGTCTCCCAGCTTACATTTGGTACCAAATTACTCTGCCTGTAAACAGAAGTACATGTGCGTAAACGGTTGCCCAAGGATATACTCGGCAGCACAATGAGTGAACACTTATATGGCACCACAAGCCATAACTGCAGTTGCAGCGACACTTTTGTGAAACAGACGGATCGCAGTACAGCCTATAGGCCAAAGTAAGCCATATGCAGCTTGGTCTGCTGTTAGTGGTCTCTACCCCCATAATCCATGTAATTACATGGATTACTACTCATTTACCGATCCTGGGGGGTTGGAAGGCTGAGTTGGCATGGTTGCTTGACGCACAGCAGACACTTTACCCACAAAGTGGTTACATGTCAACCACGGATCAGGCATAGATCAGGAAAAGTCCGCAATCCAAAGACCGACATCCTAAACACTGAGCTACGTTGCCAACCTGATAACAGCAGCATTTTAAAGTGGGTGAAAACCAACCTCACGACCTAAAGTCTCAAGTTGGGCGTTAAAGCATTATGCTATCAGGCTGCACTCATAAAAATCAAGAAAACACATTAACCACAAATGACAAAGTTCTGGAGTGTTTTTGACTAGCAGACCACAGAATATTAAGCAGCTGACAATTACCTCTACATTAGTTGAGTAGTAAGATGGATGAACAGGCAGCCATGGTGAACTGGCAGCTGTAAAGCCAGCATGACTTGATGAGGACCATAACATTGGCGCACGAGACAACGCACGGACAACTGATCCCCGATTCTGTAACGAACATACATGCAGATGGGAACAGGCACGGACATATGTGACAAGGCCAATGCAAATACTATACAGGGTGGTCACTTTTTTGCAGAAAAAAATGTAAGGACTTTTCTATAACTTTTAAGGACCCTCGAAACCTTTTTCTGAATCTGTTCCACTTAACACATTTTTACGTTTTTAATGTTTCACATTGTGCTGAGTGTGTTTTTTTGTGAATCTCAATCTAGCTCATGCTACAACACTTTAATAAACGTTCAAACACATAAAGAAACTGTTAGGTATGAAAAAGATTAAGATTGAATGAAATTAAAACTACAATAAAAACAAAGTCAGAGATTATCAAATCATGTAAAAAAAATGACACGTATAAATCAGAACATACAGCTCGTCCTATCTGGCTTGTATACTTGAGAATGCTGCTGTCATCTGGTTCCATCTCAAGAAGACCAATCTCTTCGCCATAATATGACACTGTTGCACCAGGCAGCAGCATCGCGAGCATGTTTAATGTTGACTGGTATTTTAAACCTTTTATATTAGAAGACCGATGGTCATCAGGACTACTCATCTGCAACACAACAATAACAAATACGAATAAATTAAATCTCTACTGTTCAGATAAAATATACAATTGCAAGTTAAAACAAGACAACCAATGATTTAATCAGTGAGTGAGTATGGTTTAATGTTGCACCTGACAGATAATAGGTTATTTTGGAAACAATTTTTACAGGCTACGTAATGATCTAATGAAGCATAAAAAGGATGACACAAAAAACTGACACTACACACTACACTACAAAAATATGACACACCTGAAAACAAAAACAAAAGTTTTACACATTTCACAAAAACTACACACACGAGTGCATACCATCCACAAAGGATCATAGTCCTCGGGAACATGGGTGAGCCATGCGTCAACAGCTTCATGAATACAGCGAGCATTGCAAGACGACCTGATAGCAAGCAACGATGGAGCTACGGGTAGATCACTGCCCGTGAAGTAATACTTCACAGCCTCCGTAACAACAGTGTTTGCCGTGTTCACCAGCAATCCACTGCAAATCAGTCAACAGCACATAACGTATGTACATCGGTAATAATATCTACAGTAAAGTTAGTTCTAGTCACCCCATGTCTCTCTTGACAAAAGGTCTATTCCACGCATACAGACCAGTGGACAAGAACATGCAAGTTGACAGCTACAGAATGCGAATGGTTAATAAAGACTGTAAAAATTGTAACACCCCATCCGATATAGTTTACGTAATTTTGGAGGCAAAATCAAACAAAATATTAAATGCAAACATAACAATTCGTCAGCAAAACACAGGCTTATACATTCATTAGCAGTATCACAGCAAAACCATACCAGCAATAAATAATATGACACGAATAAGATATAAGTATAACACAAAACAGCGTACAACAGAAAATGTGCAATTTTACATTCTGCGTCCTGACTCCAGGGAATAGGTTTCAATAAAGTCTCGCCATGAGCCGAGGAAGTCATGAACTTCTGGCTGCCACTCTGTATAGATATGCTTCAGAGATCCATGTTCACTCTGATCAACCAACCACAGACAGCAAAAAATCAATTCAGTCTGTTTTTAAACTAGTATTAAGTAACTGTGCCAGTTACAAAAATAGAAACTCACCATTGGACTAATGCAGTGAAATATTTGTACATTTCCAATAAATTTAATATTAAGACAATATTTTTTGTACATTTAAACTATGCAACCACAACTTCTTCATATCTTACCTTACAGTAGCCAAAATGCTAAGCTTAATAACAGTAAGCTTAAATAAAGAAACAAACCAACCGGCAAGGCTTCATCATCAATTACGGGTTCATCAAGTGCCGTATCATCACTCTCATACAGAACATGTACATCATTGATGAACAATGCATCGACACCTTTATCAAGCCAGAACTTGAAAGTATTCTGAAATATTCACAACACTGTCATATTTCTGAGGAGCTATGACAGTCAGCACTGGCAAAATATATATTTGCGCCTACTTGCGTCCCCAGGACATGTACCCAAAAAGTACATAATACACATTGCGGTAAACCACCCGACAGTTGTTTGCTAATAAGTCAACGTGAGTGTATAAGGTTATAGATTTACACTAGACATTATAAACTACTGATGATGCTGCATCTTCATTAAGTGTTATTTTTGCTACGAAATTTTGGTTCAACTCACTGAACACTGCACTCTGGTATTAAAAAATATGCGACAATACCATTCATTTCACTTAGTTCTCACTGCAGAATATTAAGGGCAGAAGGTGCAATTTATTTAAAATTCAATGCAATGGACTGTCGATGTAACTGGTCTAATATTGTCAATTAGCACGTCACAATCCCCAAACTTTATCCAGACTATGGATGAGCTTGAAGGCATGTTAAAACCTGAATGTATCCTCAGATTTGGTATACAATAATGGATGTATTGGTATTAAAAAGGTCATCTCAGACATACACCAATCAATGAAATAGACATACCAAAATTTCACTGCGGATGCCTTCATGTCTCAGATTAAGGTCTGGCATTGAACTGTGGTAGTAGTGATAGTAATACTGTTGCCGCACTTCATCAAATGTCCACGCTGAACCTCCGTATTTGCTCAGCTACATAGCACACAATGTTCCACCTTTCAATAGTGTCAGCTCAATTACAGCACTGATCTGTTTTGGATTACAACAAGATAGACAGCTGCTTGAAATACATTTTTAGTACACCCCCGAATCTTTATATAACATAAAAGTAATTTTTCAGACAGATTGTCAGCTTGTAGTTCTCACGGCAATGGCTTTGACTAGCCATGTGCAATTACCCAACAGTGATGCATGATAACTATCTGAGATCAGCTACCGCACAAAACCTGCGTTTTGTGGCATTTTGACAGTCAATTTTCAATGGAACAGACTGACAGCAACCGAATAACAAGGAAATGCACGTGATTATTTACCCAATTATTTGGAGGATAGCGGGTGCCATTCTCAAAGCGTCTGCCATTATCCCAAACATAGAAATCACCATATGGATTGCTGGCACTTTGCCTACTCTGAGCAAACCACTTGTGCCGTCGGCTGGTGTGGTTTGGTATGATTTCTATCACCAACTTTATACCTACACAGTAAAAACATATTGTGCTATATGTGCAAAAACATCTCATACACTGTAGTCGACTTTCTATTTACTAATCCCAGGACTACCACAGGCACTAGGTATATCTGAAGAGCAAAATAAATCATAGTTCCTAGGCTGCCGGAAAGCTTGTTGCGAAGCTTACCATGGTAAGGTGTTTATACTGCTATTGGTATTGAAGATGCATATGCATAGCTTTCAAACAGGAAGTACTGACCTACCACCATTGGACTTGTATTGACCAAGTTTCCCAATGTTGTATGATTATGCTTTGTTGTAGGTGACATGTAACAGGTCGTGTTGACTTTGGAAATGTTGGTTAGAAAGGTCTTTTCTATCTGACATCAATAGTAAAAATAAACTGTGCAATAACAAATTATTAACCTTTTTTTGAAATGGTAGTTAATGTTATATTTAAAAAAATAAAAAAAATAAACTGTATTGGAAATCATGATCTCATCAAATAAGTTCTCTAGTGAGCCTTATTTTACTCTGTTATTGTATTTTATAATACAGTACACTTAAAAGTGATGTGGGTTGGGAGTTTACTCATCAAACCATTATCAGTAAATCAAGTAATCAATCAAAAAGACATTCTGCTAAAACATGAATCAAACATACAGAAGAACAGCATAGACGGTTACCAAGACGACGCAATTCAGTAACAAGGAGGTCAAAGTCTTCGATGCTGCCATACTTGCTACTAATGGTGGTGAAGTCACGTATGTCACGACCCAGGTGCTCAAAAGGAGAATCGTAGAACGAGCTGAGAAGAATGGCATCAACTCCGAGATATGAGAGATGATCCAGCCTCTGACAAACACCTGACAGCACACAATCACCGTGTATACTGACACATGTAAAAAGCCAAATCAGCTAAACTTCTGGTCACTAATAGTTACCACAGACTACTGGTACTTTAGAAACCATCACTACAACAAAACAACAAGTAGCAACGCAAACAAATGATGTTTAGATCACAAAACACTAAAGCAATAACAGACCTTTTTGAATAGACACCCGATAGCACTTTGCGCATAAAGCAGCAAGTACATACAGTTAAAAATCTAAACACGAAAATCTACATAAAACAATAAATTAACAAGAAGCATAAAAAGACACGAAAGGGTAGAAAAAAAATGAGTCAACTTTCTCAGGCTTGGTACCAGTTCAGAATGTGTTAGTAACAACTTCCAGGAAAAACTAGAAGAACTGTTCACAAATTTTCCATCAAAGTGCATAAACAAGCAAAATTAACCATTTATGTCTCCTATTCCGTCGCCATTCGAGTCCTGAAATGAGTGCATATAAATGTGGTAGACGAGTGCTTTGCGCCACCAGAATTCTGGAGCCGGTCGGCGCTCGTCAAGCCCATACTCCTCCTTCAGCTGTGCCAACTGCTTCACATTGTACCAGTTCACCAACAGAACAAATACGGCGATGAAAGCCAACATAATGAGATATGATGCACCCTGGCTTAGCATTGGCTTCAAGTTGGCCTGCATGCGCAACATCTGCAGTTCTCTTTCTCTTTCCTGTGAACACACACGTAAGGGGGAAGTCAGCCTCCTACACCTATGTCTACCGTGTATTCAGTGGTTAGAACGTCGGTCTGTGGCTGGCTGACTTTCCCTGATCTACGCCTGATCTATGGTTGATATGTGACCACTTCGTGGCTAAAGCATCTGTTATGGGACAACCAACTAGGCCAACTCAGCCTTCCATCCCTCCGGGGTTGGCAAATGTAATTATATGGATCACGAGGGTGGCGATCATTAAATGGCAGATCAGGGCAGGGCATAGCTGTTAGCCGCAGGCCTGAGCTCGTGAGCGTGGGCCCAGCCTGCAGCCTGTAGGCTCTACTCCGGCTCGGTCTGTGACGATGGCGTGTTAGATATGATTGCTACTTCATGACAATACACTATATAGGTAAAAATTGTATATAGTAAACATTTTATGCCAGATACAGTTAAATATACCTTGGATGAGATATACTCAAAGCAATAGCATACATTTTATACTTTTTTAATCACAAATCAGTACTAATATCTCAACATAATGCTATATTGTTATGTCAACATCTGTTAACAGTATAGATGTACAAAGACAAACACATACCTCAGAATCATCCGAATCACCATCATATTCCCTTAGCAAATCAGAAAATTCTGGGTCCATTGGTTTCCCATCAATATCACCGTTGATCAGTATCTGTGTTTCTTCTTCATAATTGCTTTTATGGCCATTGTGAGGAACTCTCTTGCGAGGTACATAGGAAAATCTGTTGTCAATCAGATGATACTCTTTTGTGCGTTCTAAATCAAAGTCCGACATTTTATTGAAGTTATAGCGCATGCAGGCCTCTAAAGTGAACAGTCTCAAGTCATCCACTTAAGACAGAAGAAATGATTGCAATAAGGCATCAGTAACCACCATAATAACCTACAAGACAAAATAACAAAACAATAGTTAACTTGCAACTTCCTGAATGACAGTGTAAACTACTACTGCTGCTCAGTATACGAACTGGCTTTGACCACACTGAAGATTAAACCATAAGAAAACCACAGGCAAAGATACAATTTGCACAAATTTAACTTTACTAATAGAATTACTAATACGAAACAGTCAATCAGTTTTGTTGTCCAAGCTCCATCATTAAATACACTGCGAGTAAAAAACAAAACACCCTACTCATGTCAATAACTTTGCAAAATATTAATCAATTTTCAAAAGTCTTTCACTGCTGCACACAAGGTAATGCAGCAACGTCTTTAAGGTATGGTATGACATGTAAAAATGATCATTTTGTAGCAAATTTAGTGCTGAGTCTAGCAGTTACAAGATTCTGAAAATCAATTAACATTTAGATAAATTATGGACATCATAAAGCTGCATACACAATGATAATGATAAAGAACTGGAACAACCACGCAATAATATTACAATAATTATAGGGTCAGATCGGTGAAAATCAGAATACAAGGCTTATACCTATAGAAGCCTGGTATTCTGGCTGTTCAGCCAGAAAGTCCAGCCACATTGGTTTGATGAATTGAGAACTAGGCTACATTTATGTCACCAAGTGACACTATGTCAAGTCAATGATATGACTGACACGATCTAACCCTATCAACTTTTCATTAGCTTACAGTCAGTTCACTGATCTTAACCTAACACTGTGCATTACATTATAGTTAAGAAGCCATTATTATGCACAATACAAGCACAGAGGACTCGTGCCTATGCTTGTGATGCACATTTCTTTTATTATGCTATTGGAAACAAGAATTCTTGGAGATTTAATTTAGATTTTTTTTAATTTATGACATTTTGGTACACACAGTGTTAGGTTCAGATCGGCTATCTGACTGTAAGGCATAGAAAAATTGATAGGGTCAGATCGGCACAACCAGATCATCGACTTGACATGAAAATGCTGCTACTTTTAACTCTGAGACGTTACCATAGCTTAGTTCTCGTTTCATAAAACGAATCTGGCCAGATTGGCTGCCTTAAACAGCCAGAATATCAGGCTTACATGTACATATAGACATGTACTCAGGTAGCATAGGTTTACATTGCTACTCTGGCCAAACTTGTTCTATACATTTTCATGTACATGTAGGCTATTTTAAATGAAACAGAAAATTGAAATAGAGAGTCACAGCAAGTTTAAAATGTTACAACACAAATTAAGCCAAATTAAAATATCAGTTTCTGGCCTAAAATTGTGACGATCTGACCCTATCAACTTTTCTCTAAATTACAGTCAGATCGCCAATCGCCGACAGTCTGTCTAAAAACAGATGGGACGACGGGACAGGACGGAGCATCCCTCCCG
>Ga0056116_1000867_pt1 | contig 11045 bp, 4 predicted proteins | sample WorMetOlspDAHAB2_FD_67352 | JGI IMG/M metagenome (GOLD analysis project Ga0056116, IMG submission 67352) | Marine gutless worms symbiont microbial communities from Max Planck institute for Marine Microbiology, Germany - Olavius sp. DAHAB.2 ...
CAGATCGGCGATCTGACTGTAAGGCATTGAAAAATTGATAGGGTCAGATCGGCACCACCAGATCATCGATTTGACATGAAAATGCTGCTACTTTTAACTCAGATATGTAAATGTAGCTTTTTCTCGATTCATCAAACCAATCTGGCCGGATTGCCTGGCTTAAACAGCCAGAATATCAAGATTATATATGCATATAGTCAGGTGGCATAGGTCTACATTAATACTCTGACCAAGCTCGTTATATAAACTTTTACGCACATGCAGGCTACTTTAAATGTCACATAAAACTGAGATAGAGTCAAAGAAGGTTTAAAATGCTGTAACACAAATTAAGCCGAATTAACATATCAGTTCATGGTTTCCAATTGTGCCGATCTGACCCTATAATTATCGATATTCGATAGCGTTAGAGGTAGGCTTAGGGTTAGGCTTACTGTACAAATATAGTATAGTAATTCCATGATTTTTCGCTGTCAGCGAGTTGACTAGTCTGCTAGTTGTCCAGTCCGCCAGTTGACTAACAGCGAGATAGTTTGTCGGTGAACAGTCCAGTAAGCTTCGGCGGTAATAGTGCAGACAAGCTCCGCATGCCGAGAATCTGCTGCTTATTCAGCTGCTGAATAAGCAGCAGATCTTGGCATGCGGAGCTTGTCTGCACTATTACCGCTTCGGCTCTAGACTAGTCACCATACACACACTAATCACTTCCAAGTAGTTTGGTACGTAGCAGTGAAATCTTACTGTCTAGATAATGTTCCAAGTAAACTGCTGCTGCCATTTTCTTTCACTTGTATACTCCGTATCTATATTACTAACTTTAATATTTAAAAACAAGCACAATGCGTATTGCTTTTGTTTACATCCTGGAGGCGCACAAAGTAATAAGTAAGTAATTACAGCAATGAGTGACTGAAGAGTGCTCGAATCGTTGTTGTAAATTGTAATCTTTCACGGCCTCCAAGCCTCAGATCACTCAAGTGGACAGAAGGCTCTATTGCCGAAGTTGGTCAGCGTCCAACGACCAACGCCAACGGACGAGAAGCGTATATACGATCGAGTCACAGCCGATGCCGATCAGTCTTCTTGTCAATCTTGTGCGAGCGTCCGTGACAACATACATGGTGGCGCAATAAAACTATAAAAGCAAGCTTGCCATTTTAAAATTTTCATTAAATCGTATTGAAAACTGGCCAATAAGGCTAGTTTTCTAAATCAAATTTGAGTGTAAAAGAAGCACCAGAATAATCAGTTGGTATAAATACAGGGTGGTCCAAAAAACGGATACTCAGATTTATTTTTGAGATAACTTCGGTAATTCATCACCGATTTTAACCAGTCTTTCACTGTTACAAGCAGAAATTTATGGCGCGTAAACGTGAAGTTCTTCCACCCACCACACCTTTATTGTGTGACCACCTTACCTAGCAAAACAAACACTGCTGCTAATATCGGTGTTGTGTTATGTTTTATTGACTAAACTTATCTCTCGATAGTACTAAAATGATGTGCGGCTGCTCAAGCCAAGTTGCAATGCTCGATGTGTCCGCCGCCATTCTTGATAACAGTTTCAAGACGTCGACGCCACCCATTGATACTGTTATCAATGAAACGCTGTGAGAGTTTTTGTCACTACTCACTCGGTGACTATCGCTCACTTCACTTCTTCCACCGTCTTTAATTGTCGTCGGTGGTAGACTCGTTGCTGAAGAGCACCCCAAATAGCGTAATCCACGGGATTAATATCAAGGCTATTTGGAGGCCACATGTGAGGTTCAATGAAGTTTATGTGCTCTTTTTCAGATAGTCCGTCGTGTCCGGGCGGTGTGCGCTGGCGCTCCATCCTGCTGCAGTGTCCACCTGTAATGACGACATATTGGTCTGATGTCAGCCAGCAGTCTCTTCTCGAGGACGATATTGCAGTAGTATGAGCTGTTAACTTTCGATGAAGACCGCTCTTGTCTTCTCCATACAAGATACTCCAACCGACAACATGACGTTGCGACTGATAAGTGTAAACACTTAACACCGATATTAGCAGTAGTGTTGGTTTTGCTAGGTAAGGTGGTCACACAATAAAGGTGTGGTGGGTGGAAGAACTTCACGTTTACGCGCCATAAATATCTGCTAGTAACAGTGAAAGAATGGTTAAACTCGGCGCTGAATTACGGACCACCCATGCATATGACCTAATTTGTGACGTCATTAACTACTGTGATTCAACCTTTGCTATGGGAAGTATAAGGTATCTGATAAAGTTGTAATTAATTGGAGTTTAAGGCATACCTTGCTCACGCATGAGTAGCATGAGTGAGTCAGATTTCTCAATATTTTACCTCACTTCACTTGTACATGCAGGGCCTAACTTTTAGGCCCTACACAGGCTAACCTATAACATGACAACAAGGTTGTATTTCATTCCAACTATCTAACTGCACTCTCCGTATATTTTCAAAGGTTAAAACAGGACGTTACTTCCAATACCACGTCCACAACATGCACAGTGAAAGTTTCGACCGTAGGCTACGGTAAGTTACAACGCGACGCATCGAGCGCGCTACCGCATGGCCCAAAATATAGTAAGCACCTGCCGAATAAATAATCGATTAGAACTATTAAAACCTGCAATAAAACTAGATTTTTTTGAGTTAATTTCGAATGTAAAAGAAGCAATGGCATGTAATAATTAAGTTGATATTAAATATTCTATGCGTGACCTTAGTGAAGCTGCGATAAGGGTAAAACAGGTGCAATTGATAAAATCCTAGTCGAAAACCTTTGAACAGAAATTGGTTGGATTGAAGAAATTTTTATTTCCATCTAAATGGTAGTCAAGGTGTATAGATTGCATAGCTTGCTAAGGCAAAGTGATGCCATTAAAAACGGAACGCTGACATCACTTACACTTTTTAACCCACTTCAGATAGCTTTGCGTGTATAATCCACAGTAAATGACGTCACAAATTAGATCATGCGTAGAATATTTAATACCAACTGATAATACTATGTTTATAATAAACAGTAGTGCTGTAAACTGCTGATCTTTAACACTTTAATTTTACGAAAAGGTGTAAAATCTCATTGGCTGGTTTTAAAACGATTTAATACATGTTGATAATTCGTTTTCTAGAGAGGTGCACCAAAAAAGTGAGCTCACTTTTTTGGTGCACCTCTCTAGAAAACGAAAGGCTTCGTTAACAGTCGTTTATAATTTTCAGTCATCGACGTAACAAGCTGACAGATGGACTGGGCGGTGACAATATACATGTAGCTCGATTGTAGCTAGCCGTCAGCTATCGGACGTTCATTGTTTCTAATGCGACCTTTGAGAAAACTGTCCACGGTTGAGTGAGCAGCGTCGGCCTTAGACACCCAGTAGGGAAGAAACTACTGAATTTATCCACGGAGGCTATACGTCACGATTCACGAACCATGCCAGATGATTGGTGCTACTTAGTGGCAGATGTTTTATATGCGCATTACCAATTTAAGCAAAGAGTCTAAGTATAATAATAATAAAATTAACTATTTTTCTTAAATGCTCTATAGGCTATGTAAATTAAAAAACAGCGTTATTGTTTCAATCGTACAGGTTTATCATTAATGTCTCATTTAATGTAACGTGGAGAAAAAATAAATCATTACTGTCACAAGTTCACAACTGAGTGTATGTAGCTATATATTACCATGTTTCCTTATTGGCCTTGATAGACTTCGTTGCTGATTTGGTAAACTTTATCTTAACTCCCTTAGCCTACACATTTCACTCACTCGGCTTTCAAATCTAATCAAATCAAATCATTTTATTTCAGGCAACAATTGCCCATAGACAGCACTACAACAGACAACATTAAGCAGACAGATAGAAATACATAAACACAAAAAGCACAAATGAATTACGTTGATATTTATGATTGTATTGTTCGTTCTGTATTTCTTTTATTTCATTTTTCTTTTTTCTGCAATTGATTTTATCTTCATGGTTGTGCGTGGCCTATATAGCTGTGAGCATTGATGTAAATCGCATTCGTGGCCATTCTTGTTGCTTGGCGGCATGTCTCCAGCCAATCACATCTTTGTTGCTTGACCGGTTGTCACAGCTGTCACTCAGAGTTGCCGACTACGCATTTATAGTTAGCCTTACTTGGAGTGAAGTTTGAAGCACAATGTCTCACGACAAAAATTGCAACTCTCTCTGTGAAGGTGAGGTATGTTGCAAATTGCAAACTGCAAAGTATATCATTTGTGAGACCGATTAGATCAAACAGCGTTGGAGCTGCAGTTACAGAAAACCCTCGCCACGCTCAATGACACTCTGACAAATGGGCAGGGCACTAACAACTTTGAAAGTATAGTTTACTGTTTAACTACAGTAACAGTTAAGAGAAAACACATTACTATTAGGCCCTCTAAGACTAGTTATTATTAAATGTATACTGATAATTATTTAACAATACTTACGTAAAACATTTAGCATTGTTTTCTGCGTTATATATTGCATTAACGCATACAAGCAATGAAATAAACTTTAAAACAGTTTTTTTGAGTGACAATAGTTTCTCTCATTGCATATACGCACGGAATGTTGCTAACACTGCTATACAGATATAAGAACACGAACAAAATATGAATCTGGCCTACACCTTGACATCTTAGGTATTTAGAAGTTGTTTTGTCATATTGTTGTCTGCGACTGCCGACTATTGCTGATTTATGCAGTCACATCTTATCATGTCATGAAATACTGAACTGACCACAAAATGAACGGGAAATGTTATAGGCCTATCAGTTAAAAACTGATCAAACTATAGTTTCTTTCAGTTTTTCCTTCAAAAAATTATAGCTTGTAACTGTTAATGTAACTTTCTTCTTATAGGCCTATAGCTGACACTTTTTGTTTAAGTATTTAACTAAAAAGATTTATTTCGTTTCTCGTCAGTCAAATAACGCAAAAGACGCAAATGAGTACCTGTGTAATGCGGAATAATTTTATTGTTGGCAGGTTCTGGTCCGATTCAGCTGTGGCAGTTCCTGCTGGAGTTACTGTCGGACTGCGACAACTCGTCGTGTATCAGATGGAACGGCAGACCAGGTGAGTTCGAGATGACAGACCGCGACGAAGTGTCTCGCCGCTGGGGACAGCGTAAAGGCAGGACTTCGATGAACTACGACAAGCTGAGTCGGGCACTGCGCTACTACTATGAACGCAAGATCATCACCAAGGTTCACGGACAACGATACGCGTACAGGTTCTAACTCACACGCAAATCGTTTTAGCTAGACACGCAACTTTGTGAGAACGGTCCTGTACAAGTTATATCACTACTTGAGGAGTTTCCTTGAAATAAGGCCTCGGAGCAATCGAAATTACCCACCACCAACGTCCACTCGTCCAGTAATTGAAGGGCTCCGTGCAAAAACGGCATAACTTCGGTTTTCTAAGTTTTGAGAAAAACGCGTTTGAAGCTTTTCAGACGTTTTCGGGAAATGCAGCAGTTATATAGGTCATACTATACAAAAAAATGATACCGATCTATCGGAAATTGTGAATATGATTATGATATTTTGGCTTTAAAATTCGTAATTTCTATTATATTTTCTTTAAAAACTATTTAAATCTTCTGTTGCCAGCAGTCTGCGATGCCATGCCAAGCAATTAAGACCTGCAAGTAGGCCTACCAACTAAAGCAATATACTAGCAACAACAGCACATATTGCAAGAAGGTATACTTGCGCGTTTTTGTGCTGACCTGGTCACTATACATCGGGTGCATAAACCGCGTTAAGTTGTGGAAAGTAGCGCTGTTAGATACAGAACCTCGAATAAGTCGGTGCATTAACCGCACAAGTTCTGTTATGCGATTGTTCTACTTCACGCGAACTTTACCGGAGCTGCCGTGGCATGAAATGACTGGTGCATAAGGCAGACGCGTAAGTGATATAATATATATGCGGTTCTTGCCTCCGCACGCCGACACTCATAACCTTGCCAGCGGCGTAACTACAGTTACGCTTCACATTCTTCCGTACATGCTACAGGACAATGCAGAGAATAAATAACATAAACGTTTACATGTTGTAATGTATTAATCACCTACCTTTAATCTGCAAATACAGCGAAAACTTACATACATAATATAGAAATCAATGAAAAATGCCTAAATCTGGCACGGGCCCAAAAACAGCATAACCGCGATTATGCTGTTTTTGCACGGAACCCATCAATTGTAATTGCATGTACTAATTTCGATCAGAAACATGTACACTATTATTACATGTAGCGTAAAAAATATGCAACAGCACTTTGTGTTACTTGGAAAAAAATGCGACGTGAGTGAACAGTGCTTTTTCTTTCAATCTCCCTCATATGTCGCCGCCATCTTGTAAGGCAAGTGTGTTATGGCAATGAAACGTCGTAACTTTCGCCCGAATCGAAACGGTCTGCGAAGAAACTGGACGCAACGGCGGCGCCCGCTTTCCGTGAGTGGGGAGGCCAGGGGCAAAACAAGCAACGGAGCCTTAGTTATAATTATGTTCACCTAGCCACGCCTCTATGGCGCCGCCACTGTTTGTTTTGAGTGATTTGGAGACTAATTTGCCTTACTACATGGCAACGTGTTTATGCTTGGTTCAACTGTATTTGTACCACGTGTATAGGTTTGATTTCATGAGCATCATGCAGACTCTGCAGCCACGATGTCAACCAGCCGTCTCCCCGATGCAGCCGAGCTACATCTCGCGTGAACGCGGCGCTGGCTGTCAGTGCTCCCACTGCGTCGGCAAAAACCGCATCTATCGTAGTTCGCGCTCTGAAACTCAGGCTCAAAAGTCGGATCTCGTCTACGCGACTTCCGGTTGGTCGGGCGCATGTCCGTCCACGTTTCCGGTTGCCTCTGATCGCATAGCGCCGAGTCGAGAGCTCGCTGATAATTTCGCAGACTCACAATGAAGATAATAATAAAGGCTATACCGTTTGAATTATCGTCTATGGTCTATAGTGATGTACTTTTGAATCTCGTTTTAACTGATTCTAAAGCATGACGTCACCAATGTTTAAGAATGTCAGGCCTGTATGCCTGAAAATTCTGATTTTTTCCTACCGAAATTTTTCAGAAATTTCGAGAAATTTGGCGTCAAATACGTTCATGTTAATAAAATTGACTGCAGCATGTCATCAGTGCCTCGGTGGTCGGTGCTAATGACCAATGCGTTTTCATGCAGTGTGTATGTGGGCCCTACAGCTTATTGGTCGGGTCGTACTCATACATGTATACGCCAAGTGACGTTTAAGCGTCGTAATGCCGCATACTTCTTTACATTCCATACAATATTTGACACCAATACGGCATGTAAAGAAATATGCTGCAATGAGCGCCTCTCACCGACTGCATTTTCTTCATACGCATGCCACACACGACTGTCATATGACGACGTCCAGACATGTCACTGATCTCCAGCGTCTTGCAGAGAGAAATGAATCTGCTGTATACAGAGAACACTGCAAAATGCTGAAATGCAAAGCATTATACGAGTAGGCGCTTATATGTTAGCTAAGTCAGGAATACTAACTGCATAGTAAGTACCAAATTAACTATTTTCCACAATAAAAGGAAGTGTCACTGTCACCACATAACAAATTATATCGGTCTTAATTTCCACTTATTGGACGTAATGATCAAACACTTAACGTAAACACGAAAAGCATGCTATTATAAAGTATGGCAATCAAAACTGCCGCATATGATATCGAGTTTCGAATACAGAGAGTGTCCAATCTCTAATTGAGACAGTGACCATGCAGCTTGAAACATAATATAGCCGTGGCCGAGTATTCTGTTTCAGAAGTCAGCTCGTTCTGCTCCGAATTTTCTGCATAAATGTGCTGTCATTCGCAAAGCTTAAAATCAACAAACTTGAGATGTGCGGCTTTTCTGTGATGGTTTGAAAGTCCACACATCAGTTTCAAACACAGAAGCCGCAGAAATCGCTAACATTTTGGGGGATGACCCTGCACTGCACAGGCGACCACAGTCGAATAGCAACAGCGACCCAAATTTCTCGGCAACCCAATCACTAGCTGTTTAAGCTGTATTCCACAGCACATCGACGTTCGACTACGGGTGTGTGCCGTTCAGTTTCACGTACACACAACACTTTCCGCAACAGAAGTTTCGCTGCGGCTGGTGCACGGCTCTGCACATGCTAACACAGAACCTCAGTTATACAGACAGTTTAAAGGTTGAAATCTTTTAGACCTCGGCGCTACGTGACTTTGTCGTTTGTTATTAAGCCTTTGAAATGTTCTTAAATAACTAACTAGTCCTATTAATTTATGCAAATGATGCGCTGCACACGCAGTAAGAAAAATCAAGTAAAACGAAGTCAGCGTGAACGTCACCAACAGAAAATGATACTATACAAGTTTTCTGTGAAAGCAACCTAACAACACAATCCTCTTCCTGTTGCTCGCTGCCGTGGGAAGCACCGGCCATTCCATCACTGTCGGTCTATGGCCTATTCCTTAGAGATTAGGCATAGTGGACAGCCAGCGCCAGAGACCGATTATACATAAACTCCTCCCACAAGGCGGTCCGTGACAATTACAACCTAAAGTCGCACAAATACGTGTGCATAACAATTAACAACTTATCAACGACACACTAAATCCAATCCTAATCCTAACTCTATTACTAAACAGCACGCAATAGTCAACACTGAACTAAATATAGTCACATGTCCTACGTATCCAGATAAATTCATACGAAATATGTTGCTGCACCGTCTGTGCAACTTTCGGTTCTAATTGTCACACTGCCTACGCAACCTGTGCGGCGGTTTGTTGTGATCGACAGCTCGAAAACCAAACGAACGACCACACGCCACATTACCACATTAGCACCAACGGAAAAAGTCGACATTATCCGGTGCATGCTATCGCACATTGGTCAACTGCAAGCGAGAGGCACATCAGCGAAATGCTCTCTTACTCTGTTGCATGTTAGCACGGCCACGGTTTCACGAAAACCTTCACAACTGTCGCAGCAATCCTCCAACATCCGCATCATCTCAGCAGTCAGCATCTTCTCAGCTCTGAGCTGAGCCGATTAACTTAGTTAGTAGTTACTTCAGAGTTAGAGTAAGCTCATTGTTCAGCAATCAGCACCAGCATCTTCGCATGTGGCAGTGGCACGGCTTACAGGCACAGGCACTGTCAGGCAGCCAGCCAGCCACATAGCGGGCAAGCGGCGTCGGCGCTGCGCCCTATTTTCAGCATGATAGTGGCTCACACTAACAGTTAAGTTAACAGTGCAGGCCAATACGACACACCCAGACCATGGCTGCTGCTGCTGCTGCTGCTATAGCGCTGTTGCTGCGATATTCGTTACAGCGTGACGCAAAAGTTTACAGTCGACATCGTTATTGTTGCGCTTCCCGTGGCCTCAAAGATCGGACCGAAGACATCATTGGTTTGTTGGTTCGAAGCCCCACCTTCTCTTGTTTAAAGAGAAAAAGCACAAAAAAACTCTAAATTTCCGCAAACATTGGCCACCCTATTAATATGATATGATAGTTATTCATTTGCTCATGGCACAACAATTACATTCAAGCAGAGCAGTTACAATAACACAAAATAGAGACATCATGAGCAAAACGGGTAAGAAAGGTCGCTAGACGACACTTATAACCCTCCGCAAACAAATACAAAATCACAGTAATATATAATACTAAAATATCGCAGTAATATAAAATGATCCACGAAATACATATTAATTGACGTTTCACGATAATACATTCTTATTTTTCATCACATGCAATTTTCTGACAGTTCTGAGGTGCACATAAACTTGAAGTTAAGCACCATTATCGTCACAGAGTTCCATCGATACACATTTTGAAGTAGAAGTCAGAGGTCAAAGTCACCTGGCTTCAGAAAATCGTTAAGATTAAGCCAACAACTGACAAATATATTTACAGTCTTAAACAACATAGGCCTAACAGTTGCCAAGCCTTTTGCAATATAAAACAACGGCAATGAACACCTTTATTTGTCAAGCGACAGAAGAATAAGTAAAAATTGAAAATAACGAAACAGCGATGCACATATAACGCAGCATATAGCCACAAGATCCGAACAGGAACAATCATGTTTTTAAAACATGTTTTGCTGTTTTACTGGACTGGTCAGTGGCGGATTAACCATTGTGTCAATTGTGCCATGTCATGGGGCCCCCCGCAGAAGGGGGGCCCCCGACCTCCCTACATTTTTGACGCGGGGCGCGTTGACTCCACTGTCTTGATATATTCACAATATTCTCCAAATGAAATGAAGTCTGTGAGAAGGCTTGGCTTTCTCTCAGTCTTCTATAAAAAATAATCATGTGTTGCATTACATTGACTAAAATATAGTAACAGTCTGCAAAAACTTAATTACTTAATGTTGTTGTGACGATCGAGTGACGTGATAAAAATCGTCATTCGGTTTAATTGGTCGCAATTTCGTAAATAAAAATAAAAGTCGTAGGAAAGATGCCGAAACATAAACAGTTTCAGATGTCAGGCGCGAAAAAGCGTAAAACTGCGCAGCTTAAGATCGACAAGGAACGGGCCGAGATAGCCTCTTATCCTCGTCTCAGTCGTTTTTGTGCATTCTAACGTGTCAGCGTCAGACTTTGCGGACGTCGATGATCCGAAGACGGCAAAAACATCATCTGTACTGGTTACGACTTATTCTGCCACTGTGTCGTTTTATTGTGATTTGTGAAAACGATGTCTGCAAAGCTGGAATAAAAACAATTTTGGAACCGCTGTCCGTTGGAACGCAAGTCGCCGAGTCGGAATGCTTGCAAATGAAAAAACACACTGCATTCTCCAGTTGCGTTAATCTCCAGTCTTCCCAGTCCATGCTCACCCATCAAAAATCTTAAATCGTTTTTCGACAACCTTTTTATGGTTTACTTATTCTGAGCACCCAATTATACCGTGGGCATGGTGATTGGTTTTTCACAGAAATTTCTACTCAAAAACTACAAACTTTCCAGTTCTGGCTC
>Ga0056116_1000868_pt1 | contig 11038 bp, 8 predicted proteins | sample WorMetOlspDAHAB2_FD_67352 | JGI IMG/M metagenome (GOLD analysis project Ga0056116, IMG submission 67352) | Marine gutless worms symbiont microbial communities from Max Planck institute for Marine Microbiology, Germany - Olavius sp. DAHAB.2 ...
ATCAGTACCAGAACATCTTCGGTCCACTGGTGAAGTTTGAAGCGGACTGCGACCGCAAACTGAAAGAATCTCAGACTCAGGACAACATCATCGTCAGGTAAGCCAACCAGTTGCTGTCATCCTGGTTATTAGTAATACATTAATAGTTTTACACTAACAAATGATTGTGTGCTAGTATAGTTGTAGCAGCATTGGTCGCATCAACAAAGTTAAGCTACATAAAATCTGTATAGTATTGGGCTTGGTGAGCGTATGACTACCATCCTGTCTTTTTAGGTTCAGTTGTAATTTGCCACTCAGGCCCACTTAGCCTGGCCATCCCCTAACCCCAACGATAAGTCACGGGTTTCGACTTGTCGGGGAAAATTAATGTGTTCACGGCTGTCACTAATGCGATAATGTTTTTTATTTCCTTTATTTTGATGCTGAAAAATTGTGGCTAATCTGTTCTGCCTGGGAAGTGACAACCATGTGCACAAGTGGATCTTTTGTTTTTTTCCCAGGTGGGATGTCGGCCTGAACAAGAAACGTGTCGCGTACTTTCACTTTGCGAAAGCGAACGAGGACATGAAACTGATGCATGGTGACGAACTTCGTCTCCGCTACGTCGGCGAACTTCACAAGCCGTGGTCGGGCGTCGGACACGTCATCAAAATCCCCGACAACTTCGGAGACGAGGTCGCGATTGAACTGAAAAGCAATGCTGGTGTGCCGACCGACTGTTCACACAACTTTGTGATCGATTTCGTGTGGAAATCGACGTCATTTGACCGCATGCAGGTAACGTTGTTGTTGCTGATTGTTATATTTTTATTTTTTTGGCCCACAAACACAAAGCCATAGGCACATAAAAAAGTTAGCAACAGGGTTGTAACAGGCTAGCTTGGAGTGAAGGTATTCTGGAAAGAGACTGCATTTTCGTTTTGCAGAGCCAGTGATAATTGCTGCTACACGTACATGGTCTCTTGGAGTCTCCGCTGATGTTGGGTCGATTATTCAGAGCACTGATTAATGCGATGTTTAGTCAAAATAAACTGCGAGGGCGTCTTAAAAAGTCACAATGTGTGGGTAAGAGGAGGTGTTGATACATAGTGCCAACTGTGCCAGTGTCGTAGAGATATCGTTGGAACAGTTCAGATTTTCTATTCTTTCTAAACATTGGCATTAACGAGATGGCGGTGACGATGGCAAGTATACTGCTGCCACACAGTCGCAGTCACCAATCGTCTTTTGAATTGTCCGTGGAACAGCAAGAGCAGAAGACGGCTTATTGGGGCCGAGGGATTTCAGATTAAACTCTACTGTCTCTCGCTCTCGTGTTTGTTTGACTATTTTGGGGCACTAATAATTATAATAACATGATATCACGTCGGGCAGTGTACCATACTTTTGTGTTTTGTGCACTGCAAGGCTGCTTTGAGGACATTTGCCGTGGATGAGACATCGGTCTCCGGCTACGTGTATCATCGTCTGTTGGGACACGATGTTGACGACATTGTCATCAAGTGTCAGTTGCCGAAGCGATTCAGCGCTCCCGGGCTTCCAGAGCTTAACCACTCTCAGGTATCAGTCGAACAGCAGGAAATTTTAACGTTATTATTATTCATACTGAAAGTTTTTGGTATTGTGCGAATGTATTGTGATTTTAGCAGCTTACATTTTCATACCTTGAACCATATGGAAACCGATAAAGTTGTTGAAAAATGATGATGGTTGTCCTCGAAAGTTGCTGACTGAATTTGTATCTGGACGCAATTTGTGCAATCTGTTTGGTGTCCGTTTGATGTTAAGACAGGCCTTCTGCATTGTTGCAAGTTAAGTGTTTATCTCGGTCACCAAAGAACACCAGTCATATGAACAGTGTTTTGAAACTAGTAGTGTGTGCAGTACGGAGAGTGCCTCCAGAACACAGTTTTCTAAGTCCTGTCACTCTTGGAAAATGGTTTTTAAAACTTGGTGCGAAATCCACATTTACATTTGTCAGCCATCCATGCAACATTCAGTTAGTGGCCACTAATATTTTCTCTTTTGATCAGGTGGATGGATGGTAATGTGGCCCATGCAACTGGGGAGTTGTAGAATAGACCGAGTATCAAGAGGTGACAAGTCATCGTGTTTGTCACCGTTGATTTGTTGTTTAGGTTCGTTGACTTGTGTCAGGTAGTTCAGTTTTCCACTATTGTGTAATTTTGTCAGTATGAGTGGTGACTGAGCGTCTGAGATGACGCGAACTGTTGGGTGTGGCATAGTCACTAGCTCACTCGTTGGTAGTGGCTGAGGTACACTGACAGCGGAAAGTTGTACAAACGGTGTCATCAACATTGTCTCGTATGAATTTCTCTGTGGATACGTAGGACGTGACTGTATTTAGTTGAATGCTTACAGTTGCGGCCTGTTTAGTAGTCATAGGGTTAGAGTTATGATTGGGATTAGATTTAATGTCTGGTTGGTTAGTGGTTATGCACACGTATTTATATTACTGTTGTTGTCATTGTACCTCACCCAATTGCAATGCGTGCAGGTGTATGCAGTGAAGACCGTGCTCCAGCGTCCTCTGAGCCTCATCCAGGGTCCTCCAGGCACGGGCAAAACAGTCACTTCGGCTACCATCGTCTACCATCTGTCGCGTCTGACAGGAGGTCCTGTACTCGTGTGTGCTCCGTCGAACATTGCGGTCGACCAGCTCACGGAAAAAGTATGTTGTGATCAAACTTCATTTGTCATTCGCTCGTCCTTGATTAGCTGTTGATTGACAGCAGTCTGGCATATTGACTCCGCCTTCTGCCGAAACGTTTCAGCGTTTTATTTCACATGTGCGAGGTGCTGAAATTTAACTGTTTTGTCGACCCAAAATATAATTTTGTTTTACCGCTTAGTTTCAGGTGTGTGACCGGCAATAGCTGGATTCATATTTTGGGAACATGTCTGATATTATTTGTTTTGATAGTAGTAGGTAACGTTCACTTATATAGCACTGTAAACTGCATATGCTGCCTCAGTGGCTCCATTTGTTACAGAATAGGCTGTTGTTCAGCCTATACCACAGCTCAAGCCCACACCCACAGACTTTTGTCTGCAGCCATACAGCTGCATGTTGTAGCTTGAGTCTACCGTTTTAATGGTCTCCACCTCTATAATCCATGTAAATTCATGGATTACTACTCGTTCACAGTCCCTGAATGGATGGAAGGCTGAGTTGGCCTAGTTGGGTGACCCATAGCGGACAGTTTGCCCACTAAGTGGCAGTAGTATTTGTTCGTTGCTTGAACGTACGGACAATGCGGTTGTTTTAACAGATTCACCGTACCGGTCTGCGCGTGGTGCGTCTGTGTGCGAAAAGCCGCGAGGCGATCGAGTCGCCGGTGGCCTTTCTGGCGCTCCACCAGCAGATCCGAGGTGCAGCCGGGGCGGCCGAACTCCAGAAGTTGCAGCAGCTGAAGGACGAGACGGGCGAGCTGTCCGTGTCGGACGAGAAGCGATATCGTGCGCTCAAGAAACAGTGTGAGCGCGACCTGCTGCAGAGTGCTGACGTCATGTGCTGTACGTGTGTTGGAGCCGGCGACCCTCGACTTGCCCGGATGCAGGTACGACTTAGTCGCACACGCGTTTTATTGTTTTCAATGGTTTTATGAGTTAGCGAGTGTTCCATTGGGTAACAAGATTGCATTTAACATAACACGGCTGGCTGGAAGGAGATCGCGTTTTAAAAATTGCTCCAATGTTGCCAATGTTGCCATGTGCGCTTTAGTTTCGATCGGTGTTAATTGACGAGAGCACGCAAGCGACAGAGCCAGAGTGCATGATCCCAGTGGTGCTCGGATGTCGTCAGATGGTTCTCGTGGGCGACCACTGCCAGCTCGGTCCCGTGGTGATGTGCAAGAAGGCCGCTCGTGCCGGCCTCTCGCAGTCTCTCTTCGAACGCCTCGTCGTGCTCGGCATTCGACCGATACGACTGCAGGTAACACGGGAATTTCATGTCTAGTCAACTCCACATAAGTAACATGGTAATCTTTTAGCAAACTAGTTGCACGTAATATTTGTGCACCACCATGAAAACATTGAATGAAAAATGCAACCAAAGTGAAAAAAACCTGCAATACGATACATACAATCTGTTAACACAAAATGTGCATTATACTATTGTAGAATCATGACCATTGAATACGTACAAATGGTCGTCGAGATAAGCTTGTGCAGAGACCGAATGATAAAAGACTTCTATGTGTAGTTGTGCTGAAATCAGGTTGGGTGTAAGGCTGGCCACATTCCCTCGGACCATTAATCTTGCTAGGTAAAATATGATGCTATGTAGGCTATAAACTGTAATATAACGCGGTGATGACACAGTTACAAACGATGCTGTACAACTAGCCTGTGCAAACATTATGTAGTCTGTAACGAGCAACAAAAATTGTGGAGATGTCGATTAATGGGCAGTTGCACGAACGTCAATTAGATTATTTTGACACATCGTATCGTATCATACATCAACTTGATCATCATTTTATGTGTTTTGTTTTGAAATTGAGTGGTGTTAAGTTGATTTTTTCCTCGTTTCTTGAAGTAATCTATTAGCTTCGCCAGCAACTTTGTTGAAGTTAAGTGTCCATGAAATTTAAGTGACACGCAACCGGCCACAAATAGGTACTGTGTGGGAAGAATTGTTTAAAAGTTTTTTGTGGGAGGGTGTATGGATGCTGTCAACAGTATTGATGTATTTGGGAGGGTGTAGGCGATGTAAGCTGCGAGCTCTTGCTAACAATTTATACCTCTTGTATTACTGACAAACCTGTATGAAACGTGTTTGGAACGAACTGCCGCACCTTGTCACGTCTGCACATCCCTGCTACAAGTTTTTTTGTACAGTCATCTGAAGTCTGTCTTTTTAGCCGTTCCTTTTTCGACCTTCAATGCCTGTGAAGTGACTTGTGTCATGATCGGAAACTGTATTCACTTTTGTTACTTACGCAATATCTGAAAGCTCACTTGCCAGTTTGCCTAACCATCGCACCATCCCCAGTGCCTCTGCAACTTAAAATTACGCAGCACTGTACACGTTTTTCATTATTATTAATGTTGTCGGTGTTATTATTATTGTACTGCAGGTGCAGTATCGAATGCATCCTGCCCTGAGCGCATTTCCTTCCAACATATTCTACGAAGGTTCGCTTCAGAACGGCGTGACGGCAGCCGAGCGCACCAAGTCGTCGGTGGACTTTCCGTGGCCACTTGCCGACAAGCCGATGTTTTTCTACGTGACCACCGGCCAGGAGGAGATCGCGAGTTCGGGGACGTCGTATCTGAACCGGACGGAGGCGGCGAACGTGGAGAAGATCGTGACGAGGTTCTTGCGATCGGGGGTGAAGCCCGACCAGATTGGAATCATTACGCCGTACGAGGGTCAGCGCGCCTATCTCGTGCAGTACATGGCTTTCAACGGAGCTCTTCATGCCAAACTCTACCAGGTCACTGCCCCTGAAAGTCACTTCCGTTCATGTTATACACTGTATTGATGTCTCTACAATTCAAGAGATGCACCTAAACCAACCTGTTCCCAGTTTCCTACAGTTACTGACAGCTGACGTCAAAACGGCTGAAGCATTGTTTGAACGTTGTTAGTAGTGACTCCCAGTGCATTACGGCACCTTAAATTGTTATTATTTTTATGTAATGGAGGGAGTTTATTGTTATTATTGTTATTAATATTATTTGTTTTGTCTGTCCTTTGTGACTTATGTTGATAGCTTGGTTGGTTTTAAGCATTCAGTGCTTTGCCGACAACAGTGAGGGCACATACCACTAGTTAAAGAACTTCTAGTCATGTTGTAGCGAAACCCTTTTAAACGTTGAGTCTAACAACTGACATCTGACAACTGAGGCATGCCTGAACGTTGTTAGGCGCAATTGTTGTGACTTCCGCCACGTTATGGTCCCTTATAAGTTGCTGCTGTTGTTTAACTTGTTGTTATTACAGTTGTTATTTTGCCGCACTGCCTCTGAAGGTAGAAAAGAGTACATAAGGCCTAACTGATTTGCAAGAGGCTTGTGAGTTGTCAACATGTCCTGAAATGACACCACGTTAGTTTGCCTTTCGTCAAAGTTACTGATAATTGCTGGATCAGGTAGGTGGTCTCTCTGGAGTCTGGTGATCAATGTCTGTCGCCCGCCTTCCTAGTTCCTTGACCATTTCAACAATTATTATTATTATTATTATTACTGGTGCTGATATTATTATACAAAAAATGTTGAGGCGTTGACATTGTGTGCGATATTGTGATGCAGGAGATTGAAGTGGCGAGTGTCGATGCTTTCCAAGGCCGAGAGAAAGACTTCATAGTGTTGTCGTGTGTGAGGTCTAACGAGCACCAGGGTGTCGGATTTCTTAATGATCCCAGACGCTTGAATGTTGCTCTGACGAGGGCGAGATTCGGCATCATTGTGCTGGGAAATGCCAAGGTAACCAACAGCGAATTCATTGCTTATTGCGCTACCGATGGCTGCGACAGTGTGGTTTATAGATTACTGATTATTATTGAGTTCCAGTCACTAAATATATTTTTCAATTGGAGTTACAGTTACAGTCAACTTAAACCGTGCTTGGCAGCAGTAGCTCGGCATAGAACCATTAGAGTAAAAATGGATTAACGCCAAACATTACTAGCTCTGTGAAGAATTTATTATGTGTGGCCAATTCGGACTGGCACTCTTGTACAGCGTTTAGAATTTGTGATGTAACAAACACTGTATTGAATTGTGCTTTCTCGCCACAATCTCCCATTATTGCTGCATGTCGGCACTGAAATGTTAAGGATCGATACTGTATTCGCCTTGTTATTGTTAGATAAAGGGCTTTGTATTCTGTTTCGCAGCAAACAAGCAGCAACTTTATTTGAGAACTGACAAACGCAGTTAACATCCAGTGAAAAAAAACATGCAAAGAATAGACAATTGCCGTATATACAAAATAGCGACCAATAAATAAACAATGTGACACCCGCACCTAGTATGTATCTCTAAATAGCATTCTGTACATGAAGTTTTTTTGTGCTCATTACTGTCTATTCTGTTAAATTTTCATTACGATCTGTTCATTTTATTTTTTTGTATTTTAACTGGTTTTTAGCGGTTCATTGTGTTTTATGTAGTACCTGTACTCTCATTATAACGGCCGCTTTATAGAAAGTCTTGATGATGATTGTGATCGTGTGCCGTCGTAGGTTCTGTCGAAGCAGCCTCTGTGGAACCACCTCCTCAACGACTTCAAGGACCAGCACCTTCTGATGGAAGGACCGCTGAGCAACCTCAAAGAGTCGGCGATCCAATTCACAAAGCCGCGCAAGCTGGTGAACGCGGCCAATCCGGGCGGCCGCTACATGAGCACAGCCATGTTCGATGCCCGAGAGGTGCTTGTGCCGGGCGGGGCCTACGACCGACGAGGCGGTGGTAACTCTACCACGGCGGCCGGAACCCATCCGGGAATGGTGAACCACCACCACGACGGCTTTGCGGGTGGTCCGCCGCGCCGCATGGGTGGTCTCTACGGAGCGGCAGATCCGCGTCTTTTTTCGACGGCGACCACCGCAAACTTCCCAGTGCCGGTCGACTACATCATGAACTTTGCGATGCCGGCCGCGTACGGTGGAATGATGATGCCGGGCGGAGCCGGTCCCAGTGCGGGAGTAGGCGCGGCTGGTCGCGGTGGGTTCGGGGCACCTGCCCGTCGCGGAGGCGGACCTCCCGTCAGCGGCGGTCGCTCAAGGCCGGCCCCCCGCTACAGTGGCCACGCCGACCATGGCCCGCTGTCGGCTGCCTCGCAGGACGGCGTCTACTCGCAGGGTCCGCTGACGCAGGCCGCTATGATGTCGCAGCCGTGCGGCGGCGCGGGATTCTCGCAGCACGGACTCGGCGACCTGTCGCAGTCGGACAGCGTCTACCTCGGCGGCATCGGAGCGACGGCGGACGAGTTCCGGTCACAGGCCGACATAATGCTGTCGCAGGACTCGACGTACCAGGGCGACCGGGTGGCGGCCGGGTTTTTCCAGTCGCAGCCGCTGTCGCAGCCCGGGTTTTTCCCCGCGTCGCAGTACTAGCTTGACAGCGTCGCGCGTTGCACCGCCGTCTAGGTCGGTGAGTTGAACATTTTTGAGCATTTTAAGTAAGTAAGTGCAAGTACTTGTGTGCAAACTGTTTAAAGGGGAAGCGGCGTTTCACGGGACACTTTGCTCCCACTGACCGAATAAAAATGTCTTTAGCGACTGAAATACTGAGATCTGTTGCTCAGTTGTGCTTCTGTCCATGATGCTAAATTCATCTAGATCGCTCGATGAATATTTTCTTAATTGCAACGAACTTTCGTGCCGTAGAGTGTACCACGCTTACCATAGATATGAGCAGCATTATTTTGCCGAGTCACGCAACTGGTGCTAATATATTTAGACTGTGGCGTAGGTGTGCACGTGAGGCATTGAGACGACGAGAGTGGAGATCAACATCGATAATTACCGAAACATCAATCAACGTTCTGTTCGTGTGACATCAATTGCTCGGATGCGGAATGCGTGAAAGAAAGACAAGAGACGGCGGCAGAAGCATCGAGAGCGCGACAACGGGACATACGGCTAGCGATCAAAGGCAGCATACTCAATCCTGCCATTGCCAGCCCGCCTGGTCGCCACTGGCAACGGTTGTCGTGGTGACCGTTGCCGAGGCCAGCCCAACTCGGAAATGCTCATTTCAGCGTCGTTGCGGCGGACTCGCAATATGGCAAAATCTCGGCATTGACTCGCATGCTGCCCGACTGTCTTGAGTGCCGTGATAGTTTGACTGTGTCCCAGAGTTAAGCTCGGCGGAACAAGTGCTGTTTTGTTAATCGGTTTTACGGTTCGGATCGTTTGAACTGTCGGAAGTAAACCCGTTTTGTTCGGTGTCCGAAGAACACTCTGTTGTGTCCGAAGGTGCGCTCGGCACCGTGGAATTGCTGCAGAGAGTTCCGTATCGGTCCACCCGTCTTCATCATCGTAAAAATGTGTGATAAGAGCATCACGATTGCACGAAACTTTATATACTAAAATAGTGGGATATAACTGGCCTGCCACAAGTGCGTGTCTTCAGAAATTTTCTTGAACTCTACTTGATGAATGTATCACTGTTGGGAGACTAGCCAAGTCACCAGCCTGTGTAGGGAAATTCCAGTTTGTCGAATTTTGGATTTTTTTGGTCATATGTTTTACGAATCATTTAGTATGTTAACGGAAGGTTACTAGCGTGATATCTTTAAGAGTCGAAGGGTTTCCCCTACAAAGGCCAGATTGTTGAGTTATTTATTGTAAATGGTTTCATTTTGTGTATTCCCAACACGTGATATTTCCAACTGTGTCACGAATATTCGTTTTTTAATGCAACAGTTTTGAAGGCGCGATATAGCTTCTATATTGTGCTGAAAGTGTCGTTAAATCTCAATCATTCAGTTTAACGAAGTGGAATACCGTCAGAAAGTATTGTTGCATAGACGGGGTCAGTGGCACCGACTCCATAGGAACGGGGGCGCGCGCGTCCCCCCACTTTTACAAGTGGCTGGGCACGGAGAAGACCGTGAATAGAAGACCAGCAAACAAGAAACTTGATCAAACTATACTGACCATCACGAAAGCGCTCGCCAAAACGACTAAGTGTAATTTTAGAGCCAAAAAAGTGTAGGGGCACGACCAAAAAAACATTTCCGGCGCTTTGAGCCGGACTGATGCGCCCCCCCCCCACTTTGAAATTTCAAATTCGCCACTGGACGGGTGGACTGATACTCAACTCATGCCGGCGGTGTGCATTGGCATTGAATGAGCGGATTCATTTTGACGCGTTGTTGTGCGACCCGTTGTTGCCCTGGCTGGCCAGCGTTTCACTTTGGGCTTGACACAAGCGTTGCATTTTTTTGCCAGTTGCTTTTTGCTGGTGACACCCGCGCTGCGTTCGTGCTAAACAGGGCTGTATTTATCGCGGGTAGGGTTGATTTGGGGAGGTTCAACCCCCGCTCTGCTTCAGGAAAGGGCTGATTTACAACATCCCAAAATGGTCTGCAGGTATAAATGTAAATCCCCTTGCAAACTATTTAGCTATTTGAGTTTATTTTCAATCAGTTCGCTGAATTCAAACGCTGCTGTGCTGTGTTGTCCACAAAACTGACCCCCCCCCCAGGTTGAAAATTGATAAATACTGCCCTGATTGAGTCTGGCGGTAAACTGTTAAGTTGCTTAGATCTTCTTTACGTTGCAGCTTTCTTTTTTTTGGGGTGGGGCGGGTTCGGGAATTTATTAAATTTCGTTTTCAGTTATTTGCCGTGAGAGTTGTGAGTCATTTAGCGGTTGGATTTTTCTGAAGTCAGTGCGGCCTCTGACTGTAAAATCCGAATAAAGGAAAGGAAAGGAAGTGGACTTGTATAGCGCCTATTGTCAGCATCTCGACCACTAAGCGCTCAGATGTGGATCACACCTGCAAATACACCACATCTGCCTTTCCTTCGTATAAGTATTCGCTAGAGGGCGAAACTGCTGCTAACAGTCTCTTCATCTAGCTAACCGATATACTAACCGAATAGTGGCGATATAGCGATTGGGAGTTGCGGCATTTCCGTTTGTTGCAACGGGAGGGACGCGACTTCTTGCACGCCTTTTTGCCGTAGTCGACAGTGTATACTGCGCACTTTGTGGCTCGATCACAGTGTCACGTTTAAGCTGAAAAAAAATCGCTGTAGACTTTACGGCATAAATGGACGCAGGTTGTTTGTTGGTACACGGTTGCCGCTCGTATAGTAGACAATCAAAAATTCAGGACTTTTGCAGCACGTGACGTCAGAAAATCGTGACCTATTCTGTCAGTTAACTATGTCCGCCTCCGAAATGACCTATATTGTGTCGAGTGGGGCGTTAAACTCTACTCACTACTACTACTACAGTTAACTATGACCATGTGTGTCATATTACTACGAAAGCTTGGTACGTCGTACATTCGGAACTGAGTGCTGAAAATGTACATCGAAAAAAAAAAA
>Ga0056116_1000869_pt1 | contig 11033 bp, 5 predicted proteins | sample WorMetOlspDAHAB2_FD_67352 | JGI IMG/M metagenome (GOLD analysis project Ga0056116, IMG submission 67352) | Marine gutless worms symbiont microbial communities from Max Planck institute for Marine Microbiology, Germany - Olavius sp. DAHAB.2 ...
AGTTGTGACAGATTGGCACAGTCGGACGTCAGCAGGTAGGCTATGAGTTCAGCCGCGACGGAGAATGCACGCCGGACGATGTCAGTCCTCGTCCTGGTCCACAGCCCTCTAGATCAGTCCAGGTCACGGCGACTCGGCGAGGTGAGCATTGGCGCTACCAAAAGTAGCGAAGCGCACACGTTCGTTGGTCATTTATTTCGCATTTAGAGTTAGCCACCGATTTCAGATATTCTGAGATATTCTGAATGATATCGTGACATCGGCGCGGATGCGTTGCCGGCGTCGGCGTGTTTTGTGCAGTTCCAATCGATGACGTCTATCTGATGACCGTGTCGCCGTACGACGTGGACGAATATCGTGTCGGCAGCCACGGCGAACTGATACTGCAGCAGTACGAGCAGTGGGGCATAGTCTGCGTGACGTCAGTGGCGACCTTTAGCGCGCCAAACGTCACAGTCAGTGTTGCCGATCGCGACGCCACTGAGTTATTCACGCGGTCGCTGGAACGTCGCCCTGTACTACTTGAATCAGGACTCACTAGACAGCACGTGACTGTCCGGCTCGAATACGTGACGTCACAACCGGAACCGGAAATGAACGGCAAGATGTTGACGTGCACGACGGCCAGTCAGCCGGGATTCGATGACGTCAGCGCAACGGCAGTTCTCATCATAAATTGTACGTGATTGTCCGTGTACAGTGAATGAATGAGTTTATCACACACTCGCACGGTAGTGCGAGTGTGTTTTAAAGGCGACGAAGCAAGTCAATAGAAAAGGCCAAAATTCGACCCCTCGCCGCACCAAAACCTTAACCGATCTTCACCAAAATTGGCAGGCGTGATTACGTCCTGGACGGCACCCGGCATGCAAAATTTTGTAGCGATCGGTTCAGGGGTATCTGTTCCCCAAATACGTGATTTGCCGTGCCTCTGGGGTGACTAGTTTTTTTGTTCGTTTTTTTTTTTTTTGGGGGGGGGGTCTTCAATAAAGCTACAGCCTACACCCTTGAACGGATTTTTACGCAAAATACGTCAAATGACGTCGTATCGGGTAAGGAAGTGCCTTTTGGGATTTCAATGACTATATTTTTATTTAGACCCTTAAATTTCCGAAAAACCGCCATTTTGGGGACCGATTTTGACTGGACTTTTTTTCGCGGACGAAAATCGCTTTAACATGGTGATGCTCCAATATAAACTACCCTTAATCGTCGTCGTAGCCCCATAACAGTTGTATAGTGAATAAACAAATCGGGGTCAAAAATTGTAACGTGTGGTTTTGGGGGAACCCCCTATGCACAGGTCACGTGATACTGTGCATGCGCAGTGAACTTTGTAGCCTTCACAATGGGATGAACGCTATTTTCGCCTATAACAATCTTCGTCGTAGCGCCCTGAAAGTGGCAAAGTAAATAGGTAAATTGGGGTCAGGGGTTTCAGAAATGTGGACCATTTTTGCCCCCGGTTATTGGTCACGTGACACGGCGCATGCGCAGTGACTATTTCAGATAACGGAAATGTGATAAAATTCAGTAATTCATAACTCAGTAACCTATAATCGTAGACTAATAAAAATTGGTATGTCACTCGGTATAGTGAAAATACATCTGTGTTATCGGAAATCGAGGTCGCCGGAGCGAATGGCGGGGTCAGATTTATGACCGGATGCTCCTAAATAGCCATGAAAATATGCACAAAACTCGCTTATATTGTTGTCAAATCGCCACAATTTTAGTCCTTTTATAAGAAATCATGGTCGCTGAACACGATGGTGAGGGCATTTTTAGACCGGAAGCAGAATTGATGCTATTTCTGCGCACGCACACTAAGGAATCCCTAAACAAGTTAAGATTTTTGACTGAAAGCTCGTAAATAGGCGTTTCTGCGCATACGCAATAAACATATGCCAAAACTCGCTTATTGTGTTGTCAAATCGCCACAATTTAGCCCCCTTTATAGGCAATTTCGGTCGCGGAACTCTACGGTGCTTAAACCAGATATAAATTTAATACTGTCGGGAAATAGTAATAAAACAGCAAATATAAATGGAAAAAACTTAACAGTTTAAGGCAGTCTTTAACGGTGACACGGCCTACACCACACAACTAAAACAGCAAAAATTAAAAAGGTGCTATTACGTAGGAGCACGTTGAAATTATGGCGACGTGCTGCAAAAATACTAGCACCTTTTTGATTTTTGCTGTTTTAGTTGTGTGATGTAGGCCGTGTCGCCCTTAAAGACTGTTTTAAACTGTTAAGTTTTTTTTACATTAATAGAGTTTAACGCTCACTCGCCACACAGTTTAGGTCATTTCGGAGACGGTTTGCACAGCCAATCACTTGACTGGTACCCGACAAAAATCAACAACACTTGAATCACACCATGCCGTCTATTAGCGTCTTACGAAAGTCTGCCAAGAAACAAGATGAACTGATGCATGCTACAGCTCCCGAGCCGATACGGGGCACCAATCCGTACAAAAAATGCTATTGTGCACACGAACAAAGATTGAGATTGCAAGCGAGTCCAGACTGCATACCATCGTCCTTAACAATCGCAGTCTGCACAGCTTGAGTGAATGAGTATGAGAGGTTTCTTAAAGGTGCATCAGCACATGAAAGGCCATTGTGGTGCCAGAAGTTGGGCACAATGACGGTCGGTCGTCGGGTCTTTTTTATGCTCCGCTCCGTCGCCGACGACAAATTAGTATTCGCCACGCTGCATGCAGCAGCTGCAGTTGAGCCTTTCCATCCTTCTTTTGCGATGACTGACCGCCCCTTCGCCTCTTCCCTCCCAATCCCGAGTGCAAGGAAATGCGAGAAAGTAGTACAAGACAGAGGTCAGTGATATTTGGATTAAAATTGAAGATTAAAATGTCTCAATCTTTTTACCAGTAGACTTTGGGATTTTAATATTGTTTATTGCATGAGTTAGATTCACAGTTGTTTAAGAGTACGCAGAATAGCCAGCATTGTATCAACTGTTTGCTCTCTGACATCAGAAACACTGCATACTCTACAAGGCGAAGAAACCACCGATATGAACTCCCGTATTGTCATTATAACTTTTCTCGGTGTTCCTTTGTCAACCGGTCCCTCTACAATTTTATTTGATATATGTGTTTTTTATATTACTTTGAACTGATATATTGTCAAATGTCCGTGTTCTCATGTATGCACATATACGTTTTGTTGTGTGTACTTAATAAATATCAATCAGTCAGTCAACCAATCAATCAGTCAATCAATCAATCAATCAATTCAACCAGCTTTTCAATCATAAATGTTGCTTAATAACAGTGAACGGTCATTTTCTAAGAATATTTGTGTTTTTTTTCAATTTCGTTATATATTTTTTTATTTCTTAGATATATGACCTAAGTTTATTTCGTTATATTAGTGCATTGTACCTGTACGACTTCAACTAACTATTGATTTATTTTTTACAACACATAACAGACGTAGGCCGACGTGTTGAAGAATTTAAACAGGTTAAATTGGAAGAGCGATAACCAAATCAGCTTCTGCTCAACGCGAAACGCTCGATTTTTATAATGTTAATTCCACTGAAGGTACGAAAGACGCAGGTGTGAACTAATTGTGCCAACGACGAGTGTCTTCTCGTGAGACTTAGAAGTCCTAGCTAATGCTGATGCCTGTACAGCTGTATTTCAAGTATTTGCGCCACAGCTTTTGTGCAGGACATTTCAGTACATTTCAAGGAGACTAAAACACGTATAACATCCGTGTATACTATCGGACTAACCGTGATTGTCTGTAGCCTGTGAGCTTAAATATTATTAGAAGTATGAGCAAGATGATTAAGAAAATACGTACATGTACAAAGCATTGCAAACAAATGTACACGACATTTTACAATCTTCCGTAGAATCGCGATATCGCCTCGCAATGCTCATCAGAGATTTTTGTCTTTCAGTCAACACAAAATTCATGTCTTCGCAGTTACCGAATATTCTATGCTTAAGTTACCGGAAGTCGATCGTTCTAATAGGACGACTGTCTTCGATCGCACAGAATTGCACAGAGCGTATACACGTTGTCCTTAAATCATTCAATAGATTAATGCTAGGATATTTGAGAAAATCGTCCCAAGCTTTAATCCGTTTCTAAGCTGGCTTCTTAAAGCACCTGAAATTAATTTCACGGCATTTTCTTCAGTGGATGTCAGTGTGTCGTCAGAAAATCTATAACAATGAACATCTGAAGTCTTTAGACATGAATAACAGAATACTTTGACTACCATATTCAAAAATGTCGACCTTAGTTTTCTCTTTTATCAATAATTTTCTTGTAATATCACATCATTCGCTGCTAGTGAATTATTAAATTTTCTAAACTGTGTACGAAGTATTCCGGAACGGCCTGTAGGCTACAAAATAACAACGAGCATGTGTGTGTGTGTGTGTGTGTGTGTGTGTGTGTGTCACTGATCAAGATGCTCCAATGATCAGCTGTCCACACGAAGAGTATTCAGTGGCAGTCGGCGACAGAGCACTGATAAGCTGCAGCGTCAGTGCCAACCCAGGTAGTCTGCTCACGTGGATGAGCTCTCTCGGCGACAAGCTGCTTCAGCACATCACTGACCCGACCATTAACGTCAGCATCAAAGTATGTATAAACAAACTTTTGTATGTTTATTCTGCACATTTTATTTGCTATTGTCGCTTTCGAGGTCTGTGTTTGGCAAACTTTACAGGGGCGTTGAAGCCAAAAAATGTCATTATTAAAATGTCGACTATAACGTTTATTATTGTTGTTAGAAAGTACCGCCACAAATTCTGGACTTCCGTTTGTCATTGTAACTATAAATACAACAGAGTAAAGTCACCGCTTTTAATATCGTTTGGAATAACTTCGCAAGAAAATAATAAAATGTTTATGGTCAATATTTCGCTGGAGTGACCCTTTGTACGTCACAGACGGTGTAAAGCTGCATGTAAAAGGTTTATACTCGAGAATAGTCGTATCAGTTATATTTGTGATTTCTCACTGTCACGTGATTTCTGCGGTCAGTTTTGTATCGTCTCGTCCTGTCGTGTGTTGCTTCGGCGACAATCGTCATAATTCTTCTGATGTAACTGCCTTACAGTGCGATTTATATCTACATGTTCGCGAGGCTTATCGGTCACATGAGACAATTTCAGTATCACTGCAGACTGTAAAACTCATTTCAGACTGTACTGATAACCTGCTTCTCCGAAGCTTGCATGCTTCGGTTTCTTTTGTTGACATTTAAATTCAGAAATTACAAAAGTTTTCGAGTTAAACGTCTGGAGATTCACATTTCTTGATTTTATGTTTCGACTTACGCCGTACGGTAAAACGGGAAAACGTTAAGACAAAGTTTTAGGTTGAAAATGAAAAAAATCTGCAATTTTTATACGTTCAGTCGTCATCAAACGAGACAATATCACCAAAGCGCGACAGAGACAAACCGTTAGAAATATTTTACGTGTTAATTATTTCACATATTCTACGTTATGTGTAGATCATAATTTCTTGACATACACACTGAAAAATTTGGACACTAGACACAACAAGCGCGATGATTCTGTGAAAATTGAATATTCTTGTTAATATGAAATATCGCACGTCTTCTGGGGAAAATATTTCAAATTGTGCAATAAACATCGAAAACGAACACACAAATTTAGACGTACAGGTCTACGTGATGCGGTTTCAACTGTGTTGTTATGTGACGAGGGGATTGTGTTTTTTTAGATTTACGCTTGTCGCATGCACTGTTCGGTAAACCCATCAGTGTCTGTTCTGTAACATGGACAGATCATCAGCAGTGACAAGACACTGGTGTACTTGACGATCGACCGCGTCGCCGACCGCCACTACGGCAACTATTCGTTGCAAGCGCGCAACATGGTTGGTTCGGCGATGACGACTGTCATGCTGTCGCGCGGCGTCACGGAGCCGGGTGACGCGCGAGCTCGCCAGCAGCAGCGCGACGCTCACGCGGTGGCCGCTGACGACGCCGACGTCTTCCGGTCGCACCAGGTACCCTCAGCAGCTCAACAACACGGTCAGTACCTCGATTCTAATGCCGTCCGCACAACGAAATGAAACTGAAACAAAACGCCAAAATAGCCGTGAGACGTTTCATCGGTTTTAGCCAGTCACAACCGGTATCTGCTGTTTATGCAAAACTGCTGTCTATGATGCTTGTCAATCAAACTTTGGTCAACAAACATGGAGATCATAAGCGTTATTACTTTTGGTAAAAAGCAGCTAGTTTCTGAAGGAGTTACTTAGTCTTTAGGCAGGATGTAACGAGTTACTCTCGTAGTTACTCCAAAAAGTAACGTCTTACAGTAACCCGCTACTACGATGACGTCATGCATACGTCATTGCCCGCTCCCGCCTCTGGTTTGGCGCTCAAATTATACAGCTAAAACGTTTCACGGCTGGGGCGTTTCGTTTTGGCTGAAACAAAATACACAGCTTCAGTTTCATTTCGTTGTGCGGGCGGCTTAAACCGACGTCTCTAGCGACCGCTACCAACATCGTAGTCGTCGTTACCACGTAGTCCGAGAGGACCGTTGTGCCGCTCTATGACGTTTCTAATCACAAACTGACGGTGTGACACCTAAATCTTAGCTAAATTGCGACTATACTTGACCACTTCACTCAGTCCACTTATTACTTTATTTTACTATTTATTCCTTATTTTACTTTGTTCATTTTCACAGAATCATCAGGCTTGACCACATGACCGCAATCATGGGACTGCTTCACAGCACGTCACAAAGCACCTTCGATGGCCTTCCGCCGACGACTGCCGCAGATCGTCATTATCGCATGAACTGATTGATGCCGACTGGCACCAGCTGGCAATCTTACACGTAGTGGGTTCTACTTCTCCCGAGCAGCTACACTGCATTCTACGGGTGGATTCGTGTATAACTTAATGACTTCGCCCTTTGACATTCTGACACTTTTGACGTTTGACACTTCAAACTTTTTGAGCTTTAAACGACAATTCAACAATTCGCTCTGGGCTTGTGCCTGAAATAAAACTGGATTGATTTATTGAATTAATTCTTGTATCGTAATCTTATTCAGAAAACTAGTCAGACATCTAGAGATGTCATCAGCCTAAATACTCGACGACAATGTCAGAACACTAGTCTTGAGCACAGATGACGAGTGCCTTACAAGTGAAAAGGGTTGGGCATCATTACGTGATCAGAGTATGTAGCCTTGAGGAACAAGACTTTGGAAACTTGAAACGTATGAGCACACTATAATATACTTCTGTTATGATACATTTATAAATTAGTTATAGGCCTATTAATGTGTTATTGCTTTAGTATGCTTCCTATATCGATGTACTGTACAGGGTGCCCCCAAAATTGGCACATTTTTCTACGTTTCATAACTTCGTCAAATATTGACAAATTTTCAAACTTTTTTTACTGTCAGAATCGAGAGAAAGTACCATCACTAAAGATCCCACCGCACCTCAAGCGTGTCGCTACTCGCTACACTCCCTTGTGAAATGTCAGTGTCTTAAAAGCAACAACTGAAAACAAGACGACTTCTGCAACAACACATTATAAGAGTGTGTCGTTTAGCAGTAAGGTAGACACATTGAACATTTGATATAAAAACTGCAGGATGTGACAGTTACTGTAGACAATAACTAAGACAATAAACACGTTGTTTCCTGTTGTTAATTTCTTAAAATGTGTTGTTACAAAAGTCTTGTTTTCAATTGTTGCTTTAAGACATTGACATTTTACAAGGTAGTGTAGAGACACATTTGAGGTGTGGTGGAATCTCTAGTGACAGTATTATTACAAATGTTCTCCTGATTCAGACAGTGAAGTAAGTTTGAAAATGGGTCAGTATTTGATGAAGTTATAAGGCGTAAGTGAGTGAGTAGAGTTTAACGCCCCACCCGACACAATATAGGTCATTTCGGAGGCGGAGAGTTATAGGGCGTAAAAAAATAAAAAATGTGCTAATTTTTTGGGCCACCCTGTATAGTTATAGAGACAGTAGAGTATATATTGTACGTACACAAAATGGTATAAAGATTACAGTAAAAACAAACAATTATAATTATGACTGAAATTATATTATGACTGGTCTACTGCTGTAGTTCGGTGGACGTCCAAAGGAAACGACATTCGGCTGATCGCATTTACCGTCACCGTCCTACTTGTCGATAATCTTAAGTGTTTGCTGCTAAAAATCACTTCATGAGCTGATCATGCGATACACGCATGAACGACAAACGAACGACGTGACACACCAAAATGTATGTGTTGATCTTGAATCCAGCCAGCTGTATGGGACTTCTGAGATCTAGGGATTATTTATTTATTTTATTTATTATAAAATCGTACACGAAGTACAAAAGTACAAAGTTATGCAAATAAATGAAAATTATGCTCAATGATAAAGCCAATAGCACTGCTTGATTCCAAATAAATGATACAAATGCGTCTAGCAGCTCGTAGCATGACTTAAAAACGAGTATTTGTCTGTTCATTGCATTATATTGTTACCAGAAGTTTCAGTTGCATCTAAAAAAAGATCACAATACTATTATCGAACAGTAAACGATAGTACTGTTAAGTACAAACTTGTTTAAAATTAAGTGTACTGTGTACTGACTAATTTTGCTGCTGCAAATGTGCTGTACAAATGCTGCAAGTGCAAATAGATTGATTTTGTTATTTATTAAGTTGTCAGTCCTGTTTTCAGCGTGTTTTTATGTTTACATTTTGCGATACTTCGTCGTTAGTATTATTTGTACGTTAAGGCGTGATCAGAGCGGCCCAACTCAACTCAACTCAACTCAACTGGTTCTGAAAATGTTCATAATTTCTCAACTGAACTCAACTCTTTGATGTTCGCCGCTCTCGGTTGAGTTGAGTTGGGCGCTCTGATTTACGTATACTGGAGGTTGTTTCGTTCAGTAGAGCTAGCTCGAGTATTGTGCGGCGATGACAGATGTCTGCCCCATAGTTGACGAGTAAAAAAGCACAATCAGTGATGACAGTGGCCGAAGGCAACGACTGTTGGAAGTTTTGAATTATTGGTGCTAAGACTTAAGTGTATTATTGTTCATGTCATTATTGTTGTTTCAGGTCGTGCGTTATGTCATTTATTCAAATGTTTCTTCCGCCGTCGTTTGATGCATTGCTGCGTTTACATTGTTTTTGTCTACATTTTCGGTATCGGTATAACTTTTCATTTTTTCCCAATCTGTGTCACGTACACAGAAATACACGTGTTTTAAGCCAAAACTCGCGTGGTAGTCATTTTTCCATCATCTTTATTCGACGACATACGGTCAAAGGCATCACAAAGTAACAGAGTCCAGTCGCTAGTATAGTGAAATTAACATATTTAGGTGCTTTCCAGCACGAATTACCTGAATATCGCTGTAATTATATGTAGAGCCAACAAATTGTAGGCCTAATACGTTGTAATAATAATAATAATAACCAGCACAAAGCCTACAGGCTTTGTGCTGGTGGGCAAAAAAAAATAATAAAACGACGATTTATAAGGGGCAGTAACATGGCTAGAATCACTACAAGGGCGCCGTACAATGTACGCTGCTCGTACTCTGGAAACAGTTAGTCAGTGAAGTAGGAACGAGAGAACAGATGTGTCTTGAGCATGGTAGCTTACTGCCACTGACAGCAGAACTGCGTCAGCTGTTAATGCCTTATAGGCATTGATGAACGCCCGCCGAAGTTGTTGCTCATATTACTCAAAAGTTATTAACAGTACTGCAAGTCACAATATTTCTTCTTCGATGTTTGTTCGCCGCAAAGCAGAATGCACAGGAAGTTGCGTCGTAAAAAACTGTCAATGCGCAACTCTGACGACGAAAATAATTTTCGTTTCTGACTTCACACAACGAAAAGCCCTGATTTCGATTAAAAAATTGCACTGTCAAAATGTAGATGCGCGTGCGTGTAGGCTAAAAGCTGTTAAAAGCCGTCAATTTGGCTTTCTGAAACACGGACATACTGTAGAGACCAGATCTTACAGGATACGCAAGTTTCGACTTTATTAATTCCTATTAAGCTGCAATTTTGAGTTGTATAGGCATACGTTGTAAACGAACTAGAATACTACAATTAAAATTATATGCATGACCTAATTTGTGACGTCATCAACTACTGAGCGTGCAACTGTAATAAGCCTATGGGGAAAATGAGCGTATACATGTAGGCCAAACAGCGGGGCCATTTTGTTACAACATACAGTTTGTAACTTTGTTAATATTGATCAGATCTACACCAAATTTGGCATCAATCAGATCATTTCATTATAAACATGAAATCACAATTTATTTCAATCAGTTTTGGAAAATAAAATGACACCCTCTAGAGAATGACAATAACCATAGTAAGTGCGAATGGCAACAGTTAGTATTCTTTTCCTATATACCATTTGCGGCAAAAAGTAGCCCACATTTTTTTAGCAGTTTTCTCAGCAATCGCTTGAAATATTAACGCGAAAGTATACTTACATATTTAATCATCCCATGCGCACATAACAGTCGATCATAATGTTATAATTCGCTTACAACTTTTTAGAGTTATCAGCGTTAGAGTGATGCCACCTGATTTTCGCATGCTCAAAAATGTCCGAGCAATCACACAGCAGAATGACGTCGTTCAAGCTAATGTAATAAAATGCATAACATTGCAGTTACAGTGAATATTAAAAGTGTCCACCCTTAGCTACAACAAAGGCCTTCAGTCGCTATGAAACCTCTCTCACAGCTTTGTCTATCAAACCCAGAGGTATAGGCTGCCACGTGCAGCGTTTCCTTAAGTTTGGCGATCATCCTCGGGTGTGGATAGTGCCTATGATAAACCTCTAACATTTCCTTAGACATTGAAATCAGCGGGCTCAATTCGGGTGAATTTAGAGACCATATTTGTTTAGCAACGAAATCCGACAGCTGTTTGTTAGCCAGTTCATGCGCCGCGCGATTTTCGGGCACAGATGTGTGTGTGTGTGTGTG
>Ga0056116_1000870_pt1 | contig 11030 bp, 13 predicted proteins | sample WorMetOlspDAHAB2_FD_67352 | JGI IMG/M metagenome (GOLD analysis project Ga0056116, IMG submission 67352) | Marine gutless worms symbiont microbial communities from Max Planck institute for Marine Microbiology, Germany - Olavius sp. DAHAB.2 ...
ACTTTCCAGGCCTGGAAACTGGTCTGTCTAAATTCCATGACTTTCCAAGACCAGTGGTCACGCTGAACAATAATGCAAAAAAAGGGTTGCAATTCATTTAACTTCATCGCCATAAATATTGAACAATTTGCACACAACACATGGTTGGTTACAGTTTTTTCCCAAGCACACCTAGTTAAAAAGAGCCTTTTTTAAGTAACAAAAATACTTTTTCTGTTTCACGTGTGTCACAAAATTGCAGCAACATGTGATCTAAGTGCTGGGAGCAGTCATCTATGACGACGGAACCACCAACCCCGAAAAAGGTATAAAAAGATAGTAACAACATATCAGAACAACTGCACACACTAAGTGAAACCAAAACACGAAAGTTCAAACATAACAATAAAGAATAATCTCGAAAGACTTGATGCTGTGCAAAGCAACATCATGAACAATATTTAATACAACTACGATACTTAAACTCCACTGTTACTTTCAGTACAAAATGGAAGGAAATATGAATCAGAAATCATGAACTGCTTACATTAGGCTGAGTGGCACACAGTGCTGCCAGTGACTTTGCGAACAACGTCTTAGCATCCTGCACCTCAGTACACGGGTCCAGCTCTATCTTGCCCGCAAACGACAACTGAGAATATGCAGCTTGAAATCCTACAATATGCACAAGTGTTATTTCTGGCATACTGACCACAAAATAGCGTATGCTGGCATCAGTTTTGACAACGTAAGGTTCTGAGCCAAAATAACCGCTTTAAGACGATAACAATGCAGGTCTTACTGAAGTCCTGAGGCATGATATTACGGGTTTGTCCACTATTGAAACTAAAGCATTGAATAGGCAGTAAATAAGTAGGCTAAGTAAGAAATCTTTTAATATATATATGTCAACGGTATAGATTACATAATACACTAGATATTAGAACAATAGGAACAATAAGACCACACATAAAACGAAAAACATAAGCAAAGACCAATGACTACATAGGACAAACTTGTATAGGAATCGAACAATTACAGACTTCCTCCGAGCAGCTGTGCTAACATCAGGCAAAGTACAACAGCGGCCACAATTGATCACACTGTCGATGTAGGTCATAACTTGGTGAAGCAGAGTACGTTCTGATGTTAGAAAATATATCACTGGAAACAGAAAAGAGAACTGATAAGAAACAGTGGTTTGCGTAACCTGCATTATCGGCATCGGGATCCATAAGTGGAATATCGTCAGAGGCAGTCGCAGTGTCCTGAGGCAATTCGAACAGTTCTATCAACGCCTGAAGCAGCATCGGCCTACAATCAACCAAAATACGCTAACCATAAATTTAGCTCAATTAACTTTTCAGTCTCCGCCCCTCAGTCTGTACGTCAAACCACAAATTCTGTGACGGATGACTAGCACAACATCAGACCAACACTCACATTCATGACCACAGAGCTGAGATATCCATTAGCTTGTACCTGCTTGATGACCGAAAATGCTAGTATGGAGGAATGTGTGTATGAACTGGCTTGCCAGGGAAGTGCACTCAGCACAGCAGTGGGCGAAAGTCAAATGCAAGACCTACTGATCGAGTCCAATATACTCCACCACAGCGTAGAAAATACATCAGACAAAAGATTTCCATGCACAGACAATCACCATAATAATATTATGACTACATGCATGACAATGCTGCTTAAGACGATGCAGCCACTGTACATCAATAACAACTTGTAACAGTGACATATGTAATCCCTAACACTATATGGATTGGAAAAGCAACCTCCACATCATTTCTGACCCAAGTAGTTGCTTAATGGCACATCAGCACAAGATAGAGGCTATTTATTATAAGTTAGAAGATCCTAGAAATGTGTACTAGTAGTCTAATAAAAATAGGTTATTAAAACCAAGGCTTACAGCTAATATAAAGAGGTACAACAACGATTATATGCAAGTATAAAAATGGGTATCTTTGATAAAAGCAATTATATCGTTAACACAGGTATTATTGAACAAGTCTTTCAATGTACTACCAAAGTGATATTGTTGGCGAAGATGATTAACTGTGGACATTCTATGAGAATGTGGTTCACAGTTAGTGAAGTATAACAGGTTGTACAGAATGCTTCGTCGTCATCACCAAGAAGATGTGCGTGTGTAGCACCCGTGTGACCAATCTGTCCCAAGGAATGGATAGTGAGTAGGGTTTACCACCTCTTCCGACACAGCACACGTCATTTCAGACGAAGTACTGACAGAAACAAATAGTACAGCAAAAATACAGAATAACACTCAGTATATCCAGACGACTAAGCTTACTAAACACAGGTAAGCTCCAGCTTACTAAACACAAGTAAGCTCTATTGCATCTGATGACACTCTGACAGTGTGGGAACAAAACCAAACCTGTGTCCACAAGGAGCTCCTACAAAATTAGTTTCAGTTAGAAATTCATTTTAGCATACACTTGTAGCTCACCAGCTAAATAAATTTAGCCGGACTGGAAAAATAAAAACTCTCAGCAACCGACCAGAGATTAGCATAGTCGGCCTGGAGCATGGCCGGAGCCTCCGTCAGTATTTTGGTGACGCCGACGGCACAGATCTTCCGATCGACGTTGCCCGACACTTTCTGGAGGTCGGCGACGAACAGCTTTTCGACCACCATGCCAAACATTCTACGGCACATAACACATCATTGCCAATATTGAGAAAAATTCTATAAAATTAGAAAAAAATGAGATCTAGAGAAGGTGATGTGGATAGCAGGATACAATTACAGTTCTAGGAAGATGGATGCTGAAGAACAGAACATAGATGGATGGCAAAGAATGGTTAGTGGCTTAGGTTCCACCGGAAGCAACAAGCTGAAGTCAAGATTCATTATATCAAAAATTTGGAATAATAATTACAATAATAATAAAAATTATACAGAAAAGCAATCAGAGTGCCTAACACACTACAACATCAAAGGAATCAAAAAGAAGAAAACAAAATGTCTTCAGATATCGCATATAACATCAAGTGCTATAATAGTGATGAGTCTTGTGAGATATTCCAGTGCTGTTCCAAAAAGGCTGGACCAACACAGCTGAAAGCACGGCCTCTACAGGTGGACAATTTAACTGAGGGCAGATCAAGATGATTACTAGAAACAGAATGTAGGGAATGTCTTGATGGTCGGCTTGTGAAAGGAACAAATGGTTCAGAGAATTCTGTCTGGCCTGTCCTCACAATCTGCAAAATCACCACAACCACCTATTACTCAAATCCAAAAAGGTGCAGTATAAAGTCCTCCACTTAATCTGTAGCAAAGTGTTGACGGTTCACGAAACAACTGAAAAATGGACTGTGTGAGCACATTTGGGACTGGGCATTGTATAAGTTGTAAAAAATACATTTTAAAATATGCGAGATACTGACCTGGGTTGGACTCGGTCTACTACATCAACCAGAGATGGTGCTCCATACTTTATTGCATATATACACAGGAATACGAGTAAACCTACAATCGGAAGCATCAGACAAACTCATGCACTAAATCAATAAATTGACTGCAAAAGCTTTCCAAAATGTCATCTATTTGACATAAGCTTGTGCCATTTTAATACATCCATTCCATGTGGGGTCTCGTTAGATGTTACGTTTCAGTGGTCAATGCAGTAGTAACTATAGAAAATAATAAAACAATCATTTTTGTATATTCTCCCAAATTCATCAATTGCACAGGAAACATTTTTCAGAAGAAGGCAAAGCACGAAAATCAAGTTTTATCAAGTGAACTGAAGTTAGACAGGTAGTCACTGCCATTACTTCAACAATCGACACTTGTTAACATAAACGACGTACAAAATTTCTGACCTCATCTCCTAAATTTAGGGGTCAGCTGATCACCCTAACCTGGCCTTCCTGTGCCCAACATTCATGACCCATATGAGCTATTGAGGCATTTGTTGCCACCAGGCTCTGTTCTTCTGCACTTAATAATAGTAAACATGCAAAAGGTATGATTCACTTATACACCACCTTTAGCTGCGCTGTTGTCACAGGCAGGTCTGGCGTTCAGCCAAGGCCTCAACAGCCCAAGCCTGCAGTAATGGGCTTTGACCTGTCGGAATACAGCTGCACGTAGACCTTATCTGCCTGCTTTGATGTTTATTATCACAACAATGTTTATAGCACTGTCATCTATGGCAAAGCAATTGCAAGAGTTCACTTGGGTCACTTGAATGAATGTTGACCGGCGACAAGGGGCAGTCGACCTTTTAGTCCTCTGGTAGGCTGCTATTCACCCATCGTCAACTGTATTATCACTCAGCCATAAGGCTGATACTCATATTTGCGTCCCAATGAGGGTACAAGGCTGAGTCGACCTAGGCATTGCAGCAAAGGGCGTGCAACCCATTCCTAAAGCTGTGTATTGCAGTGGTTTTCAACACAAAAAAACACAGAACTGTCTACAGCGTGAGTTCAACCCTAGGACTTCTCGCGCCAGTAGAGCAGTGCGACAAGTGCTCAAACAAATCCAACTTCCTGTGTTTAACCAGATTAACTGACATATGAACAAACAAACACAACAAACTTAGTTCACATAAAAAATCCGCCAACAACTTCAACTTACATTTGACACACTTTGTAGTCTTTGAACTTTGCAGTCGCTGAAACATCAGGATGAATATCTGCTGAATATACTGTGCCAATAATTCGCTGCAACAGATCACAGTTCCACTGTCCGGGTAATTCATTATTGCAAAATAAAGTAGCATGGTTTAATGTTACTGAATAGAAAAAATTGGAAACATATTTGCGGTATTAATATCTATGAATTCTGTCATTCTATTCACAAACAGAAGAGGCTTAAAAAACTGAGACAAAAACAACATGCATTATATAGGCCAGCTAGCCATCATGTAATGAAAGCCCTGCCAAGAACGTCAACTTTTTTTCCCCGAGTTTTTAGTGTTTTGATGCTCAATGTCTGTATCGTTAACCTGTTGATATGACCTGTGTTGGTCTATTTTTAATTTTTTTTGTTTTCAGGCCTGTGTACCATGAGTACTACGTTTATAATAAATAAATTAATTAAATAAAAACAGAGGACAAAAACTGAGCATATACTTTTAAACAAACGACTAGATGTCTAAAATTAAATTCAAGTATTTGTGAATAACACATCACATCCGGCACCAACTTGACACATCTAGGCAAAATAACGGCAAAAAATAAAAAGACACTAACTTGCAGCATTCTATCTGCTCATACAGTACTAATATTGCATTACCTTTTAGCTTAGAACTCTGCTGATATAAAGAACACAGTTTATACGGAGATTGAAAGAAACTCAGATGTATATAGAACAGAGCCTATAGATCAGACCTTGGTGCATGCACAATCAGACAATTGACGAGACTAAATCCATGGTGGTCGTTCACTTTTGACGCTAACAACTTCTGAAAAATGCCGAGAATTCCAGGCTAAAAACACAAACTCTGCAAAATGAAGTTTCGACTTTATATCAAAATAGTCTCCACAGTTTTAGTACCATACTACATAATGCTAAAGTTAATTTCTCAAACAGGCTGCACACCTCTGATAACATATCATTAGAGTAGTTAGACAGTATGATCTGTGTTACCAGTTATTGATATATGTACTGCTTGCTTGTTTTTTAAACGTTTTGTGTTTGTTGTGTGTGTGTTTTTCGACCATAGTTGTCTGATTCCAAAAAATTATATTCCATTCTAGTAGTACTAATTAACTACAGTAATACAAATGTCACCAACTCTGGTCACTGTTATCCATCCATCCATCGCCTCCAACAAAACGTAGATCAGGGGTTCCGAACCTGGGGTGTTGGCACCCCTTGTAGGTGTCAGACACAAATCCAGGGGGTGTCAAACTCGTTTCCAGGAAGTAATATAAAAATTCGAAATTTGGTGCCCCGCAACATTTGTGGCACATTTGAATTTTGATCAACTACAATGGGGGTGTCAACGATCAATTAGGATTGACGGAGGGGTATCAGGCCAGAACAAGGTTGGGAACCCCCGGCGTAGATAGAGGCGCTCAACAGGAAAAAAGGAAATAAAAGATGATTTAAATTAAAATAATACTAAAACAAAACTAAAAAGACAAAAAAATTATAACTATAAAAACTAACAAAGCAATGCCCTTACTGTGAGCATATGACTGATGAACTAGTTCAGTTTTAAGGTGTTTCAAAAAGTTAGAACTACGGAATGCACATCGCAGCTCTTGTGAGAGAATGTTCCAAACAGCAGGACTGGTGATAGCAACTGACGCTGGTTGGGGCGTATGTTCCCCGAACAAACACTCGGTTCAGGGATAGAAGTTTCTCAAATGCCAGTCCAAAAATATGGAACAGTCTGCCATCTGCACTCAGACTTAAGTTTTGCTGTGCTAAAACAACATCTTGAATCCTACTTGTTTAATGCGTTTTGAGACCAAGGCGCTCAGAGACAGTTGCTTGTAAAGGCGCCATATAAGTCCTTTTTATGTATATATGTATGTGTAATAATGCAGTCTATCTTTAGCATAACTTGACATAACTTTCTTGTTACTTAGTAACTTCATGAAAGAGGCATTACGCCAACATGATGAACAAGGAACAGGCTAAGAACAAAGTTGGTGTTGCACTGAAAAACTATAACAATAAGGAAAATCTAAAGTTCAGTCAACTGTACTGTAGAGAGACAGAAACACTTGCCAGTTTGTCGGTATCAATCTGTCGAATGCCACGACTGACGTACGCCTGAAGTAGTCGAACCAGTGGAGGGATGTTGCCGTCACGTGACCACAACACAGGCAGCAGAAGATGAGGCAGGAGGGCCTGGTACGGAGGCGAAATGGTGCCCTCTGAATGCATCTCCAGCATCAGTGCCAGCACTTGGAACACGTACGGGATAAACTCTGCAAACGATATACATAAGGTTAGTACTAATGGAAACATAGCAATGGCACCGAGCTCTATTCAGCACACATGGACAAAGCAGTATCAGAATTTTTTGAGGTGGTATGGCTCAATGAAAAATGCCGTACCACTTTTCAGGACCGATAAGCAAACTAAGCTCTCACCGACAGCCAGATTTGAAGGTTAAAAATGCACCGTACATAATTTCCACTCACAACGTGCCCCCAGACTCTCCAGTTGCTGAAAAGGCGGACACCCCTTCCCATTCCCTCCTCTCGATATCTTTGGCATTCCGATCATTCTCGGTGTCTCGATCTACATCCATATCACTTTTAGAAACGTCCCGGCGCCATTGAATGTAAGTACATTTGATCTCAGTCTGCGTGCATACCTTGAACGTCTTCCTGGAGAATCTTCTGGAACGACGGAAACATTCCATCTTCGAACGTTGAGATGGCGGAAGGATTCAGTTTGCAGGTTGTGCCGATGACGACACAGATCGACTCAAACAGATAGTGATTGAAGTGTGGCTTGCTCGGGTTCTACAGCACACCAGTTCCAACTCAAATATGCTCACACAACTGGAACTCCTCTTCATTTGTGCTGTTGTCAACAGAATAACACACTATACATCCATTTCTGTTTATAAAATATTGTGAAATGAAATGTCATGCATCTTTTTAGACTCATCATGTAATGCATAGCCTGAAGGCGTGGCGACTGCTTCCAATAAGGTCCAATTAAGTATCAGAATCTGGAAGGTTTAGATCGGTATAGGGACTTAGTGAACAAGCTAGGTTGAGGAGGAGTGTTGTCAGAGCATAACAAGCTGAAAGGCAGCAGTAGCACGAACCTCAGCTGAAGCCCGGCAACATGTCCAACCCGACCAAGGATGGTCGAATGAAATTCCACAAGTTAATATCTCCTATTTAACATATTAATGAACACAACAGAAGGCACCAACTCACAAATGGCTCACTGACAGAGGCAGATTGATTTGCGAAAATACCTACCTTTGGACCCCACAACCCGCCAAGTAACTGGATGTGCAAGCAAAGATATATGGCCAACATGCCCTGTGCAAATCTTTGTGCTAAAATACAACAGACGTCATTCTAGCATGATTTAATGGACATGAATCTGCTTTATCAGTCATACACATATATTAAATGAAAACTTGGAAAGTATTTTACACCACATCTGCAGTTCAAAACCTGATTTATAATAATTGTGTACGTTACTACTATCACAAGCGATAAGTTAAAACCAAAAACGGTATAATATAACAGAGTATACCTCAACCGCCCTCTTACCTTGCTAACTAGCATCAGTTTCTGCGTGAGTTGAGTAATGATCGAAGAAACATGTGGAACGAACACTTCTTGCAAAACTGACAGGCTTCGCATAACGGCTGCAACCAGACACAACCATCTCTCACTGGTTATCCATGCAAATTCTGTCAAATGTTCAACTCAAAACAACGGCTGTGGAACAGAGGATGTGCACTGCAAATTGGTAAATCCACGAATATCTTTGATTAGAAAAATGCAAGAGAAATGGGATGTTTTTCAGTGGAGAGCTTTGGATTATTAGCTCATTTTCACGAAGAAATATTTACAATAGTTGTGGCAGAGTGGTGAACATGTTGCATTTGGATATTAAGAATGGTGTTCTGAATCCAACTGCAATTTGTTGACTCTTTGTGGTCATCAGGAAGGGCATCCAGCCTGAACAGCTCGCACTGAATTTGCTTCTAATTTGCTGGGTAGTTTGCAATGTACGGTTAGAACAAGATAGGTGTATCATAAATAACTAAAAATGATAATAATAACTGTTATAAATCGGAGACTATCTATGACTTATAAAGACTTCTGAAATGGGACTCGATCATAGTTTAAGCAGATTGCCAGGTGATAATTTTTTTGTCACGCAGAAATACTACGAAAACACAGAATTGTTGCAGCATCAATCCACATCACTGTCACTGTACTGTGCCTGCTCCAACACACAGAATGGCAAAAAAGTCCTGACGTACTCTAACCACAGACAGATCCAATGCCTGTTCCTCAATCTACCTTAACCAGCCAGATACATTCTCTGCCACCAACAGCATCAAAATACTCAAGCAACACAATTCAAGGTGCTGGATAAGAGCCTTGCCCTCCAGCTGCCTATGAGGCAAAGCAATGTTATAGTTTTATTCATGTTGTTTTTATATTGTCACTTATTGCATATCTTCTCACGAATAAAATTATAACTGAGCATATATCAAACTAGACAAACAAAGTTTTGGTCATATATTACTTTTTTAATAAGTGGCACTGTAGAAATACGTCAACATAGGTTATATAATCAGCCACAGATCGAGGTCACAGTGGTCTATCAGTCAGCAGTGCACATCTGACTACGGCGCAAAAAGCTCCTAGATTGATTGATTGGGGTTTAACGACACTTTCAGCACAAACAGGCTATATCGTGCCTTCGATAAGTATGCTGCAGTTAAAAAAGGATCAACTTGCACTGCAGGTAAATTTAGAGTTTTTCCACAAAAACTACTGTCATATACAGCTATGGCACAGACTGTACACCATTACTGCAGTGCCTAGATTGACTCAGTCTGCTACCCTCTGTAGGATGACAACATTAGTATCAGCCAGAGTATCAATACAAATGGCGACGGGTGAATATCTGGCCTATGGCAGCCTACTGCAGACTCAAAGGTCAAGTTTGCAGCTTGAACTATGAATTGGTGTCCACCTGGCATTGGCCCACATTTACTCAAGTGAACTCCCACAATGTCTTTGCCACAGACAATGGCAATGTAATCAATCACTGTCCTGCTATTATAATTGCTGTTATTATTATTACTATTACTACTATTATTATTACATAGGTTACATAATCAAGCATGCACAGTTGCACACTGCACAGCTCACTAACCCTTCATTATGTATTCGTTCTCCTGTGATCCCTCTTTCGTCATCGCCACAAAGAGATTTGTTAGTAAAGCATCAGTGTGCACTGCCAGCTCAGTCTTCGTAACACTAACACAGAGACGGCAGGTGCATCAGACACAAATTTTGACAAAATTACTAACTGCAAAAACTACAAAAACCCAATACTTCTTAACAATTCAGCAAATGACAGCAAAGTGTGTTGTCAACTGAGAAATAGAAACTCAATTCCAGAACTTGTCAGATTATATTTATATACGGTTCATTGAATCTTGCAGTCGTAGGCAGGACTGCTAAAATACAATGATGAAAAGTTGTAAACATACTGTAGAAAAACACACACAATTACAATGCTAAGATGAATTTTAAATAATAAATAACATTCATAACTAATTGCTGCATAAGCAAAGCTGGTAGAAAGACTAAGGGTATATATATTAGTCTTGGGCATCCACCAAGCACTGGATCTACTGAAGATCTTAGCTCATCCTCATGGCAGCTAAGGATGTCAGTCAGACCCTTGTCTCAGCCTCCAAATGACCTACACAGTGTCCGGAGGAGCGCATCTGGGCACATTACCACATGACCGACAGGCTACATCGGATTCGGAATGCAGCATTTTGGGTACTTGCCAATTTGACTGGGGTCTGTCATCTCTGCTGCACAACAATCTGCACTGGCTTGACGATCCAGAGCATGTCAACTACAAGCTGAACATTACTGTACATCGCTGCTTGCAGGAGAAAGCTCCAAGGTTGCTGGTTGACTGTTGCACTCCAGTTTTGGAAGTCACTGGCTGTCGATAACTAGTCGACATCACCTTACTGTGCCACATTACCGTCTGAGCATATCCGGGCGTCGGGCCTTTTCTGTCACCGGTCCAACTTCGTGGAACTCTTTGACACACCATCTCTGTGATCCAACACCGAGTTCTGTCAATTTTAGTTCCAAAACAAATTACCTGAGAGTTATTAAATGCACTTGGCGCAGTAGAGACGATGCACGATTCTGTGCTATATAAAACTGTTATTGACACTGACACTGACTAACACCATAAAGCAAACAATATCGGGTTCAACACTGTTAAAGAGTAATCGCGGAGACATACGACAGAACGCCGCCAGCAGATGCCAATTTGACAGTGAGGATTCGCTCAAGAC
>Ga0056116_1000871_pt1 | contig 11030 bp, 9 predicted proteins | sample WorMetOlspDAHAB2_FD_67352 | JGI IMG/M metagenome (GOLD analysis project Ga0056116, IMG submission 67352) | Marine gutless worms symbiont microbial communities from Max Planck institute for Marine Microbiology, Germany - Olavius sp. DAHAB.2 ...
AGTCCGCCACCCACAGTTAACAGTAAGTTATGCAAACATTTCTATTTCGTAAAAAATGACAAATATTGGAAAGATGTACTCTACTTGTACATTATACCTGGCCCTAAACCTAACCCTGTACATGTAACAAACAAAGAATAAGTCCATAGGTCTCGAACCCATGCACATAATATAGGCCTCTAGTGCTCTACCGAGTCAGCCAGTGAAGCGTTATTATTGTTGTTGGTGTCGCCCTGGAATGCAAATAGGACACATTTGGCTTGGTGGTCATTGATGTACTTTTGGTGCCAACAGAGATTTCTTGCATACATCAACCACCGACAGGGCTGACGTAGTATTTACCCACACCTGTTTGTCGTAAGTGATGGGAATACATGAACTTTGTTATCTGCATAGTAGCCATAGAATCACTCATAGTAGAGGAAACATTAATGGTGCCAGACAGGTTGCTGATCTGCCTTGGGGTTTATTGGACTTTACTCGTCAAAGAAACTCATGCATGAATAAATGAATGAATGTATGAGTTTATTTCAAGCACTGAGTCCCATATCTAACAACAATTTAAAAACCAGACAAACATTTACATTTTGACATACACCAGGAAATCTAGAATGACTAAACATGAACACTCAGCGAAAGAAAGTCTACAGTGTATTTATGGTCACTTAATGCTTACCCGGATGAGAACACAATCATTAAAAAGAAAAGAAATATTAATACACCTCGTGTACCTATTGTTAGGGTTATTCCATTGTCATCTAAAATGGTAACGACTATTATGAACAATGGTATCATTTGATGTGGACACTTGTCTATGCTCTGTTTTTGTGTAGGTGTAGCTGATGGTGTTGGCGGTTGGAGGACTTACGGTGTTGATCCTTCGCAGTTTCCCAAGTCATTAATGGCAGCCTGCGAACGTATGGTGCACTCGGGACAGTTTACGCCCCGCTGCCCTGTTGATGTTCTGTCATCTGGCTACCAGGAAATACAGCAGGACAAAGCTCCACTCATAGGTAGTTTCTGTCTTTACTTCAGAAAGTTAGTGAAGATTCTAACTATGCCATACCCGACACAGTTTAGGTTGTTTTTGATGCAGTGTTGACAGCAATCATTTAACTGGTACTGACAATGTAATCATCACAAAGCTATATAATAAAAATATTATAATGTTAAATTTTCTAAAATGGCTGTCTACGAGTTGATTCAATAAATGTTTGCATGTGACTGTAGACGTGTGGTACTATAGTATGAATATGAATTAGATAAAAAGAAGACTGTTAAGTTCTTCCCGAGCCACATGGTGCGTAGGGCGGCACTGATTTCTGATTCCTAGGCCCTTGGCCTGATACTGGCTAAAGCTGCCGGATCTGCATGGTGTGTCTGTTTTCCTTTCAGTTTAGCAGGAACCAAATTGCTAGTGTCCTCACTAGCTTTTGAAGACTATATTGCCTGGAATTTTTTCTTTATGTGTTGACAAGCTTATGTTTTTTTATCGTCAAAGTTACTCCATTGTCCATCTATTTTCCACCTCAGAAATGGCCTGTGTTGTGTCGGGTGGGGCATTAAACTCTACTCACTCACTCACTCACTCCCTTGTCCATCTTGTTGTCTTTTCAGCAGATAAACATGCTATTGCTGTGTAATTATGACAAGACTGTATAAAGTACATGAAGTGACCCCTCAGCAATAATTTTGTGATAGTGTCACTTAAATTGCAGCTAATATAATAATATACATCATTGTGTCAGTGACTCTTATTTATCACTCAAAGATTCAGTTCGGTATTAATGCACGAGAGTTTTGTTTCAGATAGTGAAGAACTGGACCTGTATGAGTGTGTGAGTAAAGTTTAATGTCCATATCCAGCACATAATAGGTCATAAAGCTGCTCCAACTTCTTACTTTAGTGCTTGTTTTTAGCCCTCGCTGTGAATCTTTGCTAATCTGGATGTTAAACAATAAAACTTAGATAATAATGGACTGTACTGTGTACAGGGAGTTGTACTGCATGCGTGGTGGCACTCCATCGCGAGGAAAGTGCTATCTACACCGCAAATCTTGGTGACAGCGGATTCCGTGTAGTCCGTGCGGGAAAAATAGTGCATCGGTCACAAGAACAACAACACTACTTCAACACACCGTTCCAACTTGCTGTCGCACCGTCAGATATGCAAGGCCTCGTTCTTAGCGACAGGTAGCTGTGCCAAGTTGCCTATAGTACCGACTAAGTAATGTCTCCTAGTTTGATTGTGGCTCTGGCATTGTGAGCCAAAGCCTTCAGCGTTAGTGCTGCTTCAGTTTGGAACTCACTATCATTTGACTTTCACGTGACCCAGCTTGCCAGCTCATTCCAACGCATGCTAAAGACCGAACTGTTTTACACCCGTATACAGTGAACATGCTGACTGGTCTCCGCCATCAAAATTCATGCGCTTCTGATTTTCTTTGTGACATATTGGTGCTATGGAAATAAATCAAATGATATATGATTGATTGGTTATAGTAGAAGTCCTCGTTATTTATTTATATTTTATATCATTTTGTTACTAAATGATACACAGTGCTTATGAGCCCCAAAAAAATCAAATAAAAAAAAGGCCAAAAAAATTAAACAGTAGGATTAAACAGTAGGCCTACAAATATTTTAAGCATCAAAACAAAACCTAAACAGTATTTTTTTTAAATAGAATATACAATGGAATGATATCAGAACAGTACAGTCTGAACATGAGAGAATCTGATTAGTGCTGAATACAAGTTTTGTAATGTTGATGAAATCATGAAGTTATTGTCTATGATTTGTAATCTATGTGTAGGTGCGGGTTTCGATTGCAATTATTTTGGTTTATTACATATCTAGCCTATGTAGTACACCTTGATATTTTTGTGTCACCAGGCTACTTCATGATTTTTAGTTCCTTATGGCCACGTGTGAGATGTGATGGCATTCGAGGTAGGGGGAGAGTAGCAGAACTGTCTTTGTGTATTGTGCATTGTCATGTGTATTGTTGCACTCTAATGCTGCACAACAGCACGAGCAGTTCTAACAGGTCGGTCAATACAGTAGGGCTAATCTCTCATAGTTTGGCTCTGTTTTCCAGTTGCCTTGCAGAAGTTGCTATGGTGCTACCACTTCAGCAAATAAGTGACAAAATGAGTGTTTTTCTCCCGCAACATGCACCTTCTGACTGCAGAAGCAAAATCGCTGACATCCGTACGATTTGGATTTTGTGACACAGTTAACAAAAGAACGTGGTTATTTCTTTTTGACCTCTGCTTACATTGTTATATGTAGCATAGAATTTTAAATATATCTGTGGTTGTGTCCTTGCAATGCACATATGCATCGGCGAATAGATTAGGAAATCAGGTCTATTGAGGAATTTGATTTGCAATGGTGTTGCAGCCCCGAGTCTGCGGAGACGACGTCTTTCACGGTTCAAGAAGGTGACATAATCCTTCTTGGCACGGACGGGTTGTTCGACAACATGAAAGATGAGATGATAATTAAGCACATCTCACGGTTAAAGGTATGATGCACCACACAGAGTTGTAGTTCATAACGTACAGTAATTGTTTTGATGCAGCAGAAGTTATCAGGTTCTACATTTGTATGGACACTATTTGGGATTGCAGGTTATTGTTTTATTGCATTCATTCATATTGTTATGGGAGTGCCCTGGTTCTTGTGTTGTATATATGTGTTTGCAGTAGTTTATAATTCAAGTACACTAATTTAGAACTTTTTGAGAAATTATGAGCGAATTCTTTTCACAGTAAGAGAGCATTTTGAACTGCCATGGAAACATCGTATGTAATGCTGGTAATATTTAAGGGTATGGCTGTTTTGAATTGAAATTCATATGTCAATACAGTGCAAATTGGGTAGACTGTCCCATGGTTTCAGATAAGTTGTGTATCTTGTTTGTGTCAGCCCATTCTGTGATACGATAGGCCTATTGTTGAAATGTGTCTTTGGTTTTCCTCGAACACAAGTTCCTGATAAATTATTTTGCATGCTGCCTATTTGCTAATCTGATTAATGTGAATGCATCCTCCATGTGTAAGCTTGGGAGCGAGCTGTTGTATAAGTCCACCTCGTTTCGTGGCCGAGTGTCATAATGTCATTTGTCGGTATCAGCCTAGTGACAGGCTGTGAAATTGTCTCCGTATAGACTGAAACTGTGTCTGGAGGCATTAAGTTTGGAGAATGTTAGTCTAACAACTCCACATATTTTACACCTCAAGGCATAATACGTTTAATTTTCTATCTGGTATAAGTCAACCTTTTAGCAACCACATTAATACTTTTTTAAAAAGCACAATCTAGGCTAACTGTGCTGAAGGTGTCGTTAAATCCCAACCAACTGTGAACATAGAAATGACTGACATGTTGACGCAGGATGAGTCGGTGGACATCCAGGAAGTTGCCGATGCCATAGTGAGCAAAGCCCACAAGCTCGGATTTGACCCTCACTACGTTTCGCCATTCTCACTACATGCCGCTGCCAATGGTTTCAACGTCGTTGGTAAAGCATCAGTTTCGTAACATATCACCCTCTTCTGTTTGACAGAAAACTGCAGCATTTCTTGTCGTGGAATAATTTTGCATCACTTGTGTGTGATATGATGTAATATCGTGATATTAATTCTCTTGTATATGTGAATACCTGGATGTCTGCACTAAGCGTGAGCATTAAAAATGACAGTACGTGTATTTTGGCACATTGCTTAGTAATAAAGCATTACCAGCTTATCCACATTTGGTGCATTACTTTGCATTATGCAGTGTTCTATTGAGGAAAATTCACCATGCAGTTCTGTGCTATTGTTTCAGGTGGTAAACCGGACGACGTGACAGTTCTGATTGGCCGAGTGACATTAGGAGATATGCCAACATAGCTTGCTGCTGTTGCTTCAACATTTCGGCATTTCTGACTCTCAAGACTGCATCTACAAACGACAGCGATACGGCTTGCACTATGTATAGTGTAATGCCGACAAGTGTGTGCTGAGAGTAGACACTGTCTCATTTGCATGGCATGAGTTTGTCTTCTCGATGGTGGTTGTGTTCAGTGACAACGGATACTAGTACAAATTTAGGTTCTCATTCTGGTAATCCATGTGCTCCGTTGGTGTCAGCTGCTGCTACCGTAATCGCCGCCCAGTTTTCTGTCCTGCACTGCACGGAAGGAACTGTAAATATCCATGTTACACCATTTTTTTACATCATCTTGCCATTCCCTCCTTGGTTTTCCTGGCTTATCTGGACGTTCCATTGCTCAAAACACAACTGTCTTCAGCAGTATCTTGTTCTTTGTGCACACATGTCCGAACAAGTTCAATTTCCTTTCAATCACTCTGATAAATATCAACTGTCGCTACTTTATTTCAACATTAGTTATTCTCTATGTACAGTGGATCCTGAGCATTTTGCTATTGCATTTCATTTCAAAGGCCCTCTGTAACCAGTCAATCACTAACCCGTACTCGTACCCTAATCAGCACGTTGTAGTCAGTATCCAAGTGACTATAAGTCGGACATATTTTGGAGGTAGTCATACGAGGCAGTGTTATTCCACCATTTGTACTAGTTTCCGTTGTCCCACTTGATGGTCGATAGATAGAGTGAGGTTGTAGCATTTCCTAGGCGGGATGTGTGTTGGCTGGTGTCTGTGTGTGCCTGCAATAGTGTCTGCTGCTGTTTCGCTCGTGTAAATGATACGGGAGTTACTCCACATCTGTACATATATGTTGGATCGCATGCTGCAGTTGTGTGTTCAGCCATTGAATGGCCGCGTTCTGTATATGATTACGTGATGGCTTGGAGACGAAAGGCTGGTGTGGAAACTGAAACGGTTAGATCACCGTATTGTATTGAATGATGTTGCTGTCGGTACTGAACAATGCAAAAATGGGACCAGTTGAAGTGAGTTATTTTTTGTTTCACTCGTTAAGAGGAAGTGTTGCTCGGTGGCATAAATGTGGTTATGGAATCTGACTTGTGATTGAAGAGATCATGGGTTCACCCTGCCACTCCACATATGGATGTGACCCAATCTGTTACTGTGTGGTATAATTTGCTACCATCTTTATCCAAGAGGTGAAGAGGCACACCACGCAACACAATGGTTCCAATTCCATGATCCTGCAGCTTTGGCTGGGGCCTGGCTGAGAGTCCTAGAATCAATAGATCAGTGCCACCCTGTATGGATCAGAAAGTGACTTTGTTTTACCTTTTACCCCTTTAAGGGGAACAGGCATTTGCATTCAGACGTGTGCAATAAACGGGAGAGCAACTGTGAGACTGCAGCAAATGATAATGTTAATACTGTCATGAATGTTAATACTGTCATGCCTCAGTTAATAGGTCTGACAGCGGTGATTACACTAGAAGGTGCTGAGTGGCATTGCATCGGTAAAGCTGGGTTTGCCTGTAGAAGGAGATGGTGTCTAACGGACCTGTGTTTCTCTGTGTGTGACCTGACCCAGATGATGTCTCACATTGTCGACTCATGCCCTTTGATGAAGCTGGATTGCAGTTTGTCCAGTCTTCTCTCTGTAGATGACAATACATTCTAGTGGCTAATACATTTTGGAATGTGAACCCACTTACGAAAGAAGAAAGTTTGTAAACGTTTTAAAGTTTATAAACGTTTTTGTGTTATCATGTATGGTTTACTGGTGCCGCCCAGGAAAATGGGGCTCTAAATGAGTTGTTTTTAGTCCATTCGTTGTGTATTAAAATGTTTTTGCAGTGGAAAAGATAGCAGATTTCTTATTGCATTGGGATGAGGGCAGTTGATGTGATGATAAAAAAGATGAGTTTATTCAGAAGCTGGCTTAGTTGTGACTATTGGTGTGCCGGCTGTAAACATTTGTGTGATAATTGCATTTGTTGTATTTTGCATGATGTCGCTTGAGACTGTTTCTGATGGAGAAGTGACAATGACACTGTTTAATTAACAGACGAGATACAACATGCTGTTTGTGTCAAAACCAAGTTTTCACTTTGTAATGCGATCTTCAGTTGCTGTTTTGGGATTTAATTATGAAAATGGTTGACAACAGACGAACGTACCTTGTGGGTGACCAGGGATTTATTTGCACCTTTATTGCAGGATTAAATACCGATATCTCGATAGGCTAGTGGTATAACGTCAGACTCGTGATCGAGAGGTCACTGGTACAAGTCTTACCCACTGCACTGCTCACGCACACCTGCCTCTTGTCACCAAATGGTATTATTTGATACTAGTGGTGGTGATGTTCTGGAGCTAGGAAGGTAACCTTAGGTTTCATGTCGCGCTGTTCATGCATCAGACTTTATGGTTTATACCACTTGCGGGCTGATAGGTCTGAGCAAAGATATGAGCAAAGCACCCGTCCTATTTTCCTGCAACACCTTTACCTGTCTACCATTAACACCATTGGGGGTAAATACTTCCCCACTGACAGTGCAGCACTGAACCAAATATGCGTGTGATGCACCTTGACACCACCCCGAAGAAGTTGCAAACACCCCTTAACCAAAAAAATCCTGTATAAAGCTTTGATGGTGACTTGATGATTCATAATAGCAGTGGTCAGTCAGTGTTCGGTGGATGAAGTATTACCAGTTAATGTTAGGAAAGCGAACTGCAGCAGGAGCATGTTTGCCCACTACCAGCAATTTGCTGATCAGAGCTGTTGTTAAGACGAACAGTTTTTGTAAAAGTAGAAAAGACTGTTTACTATTTTCCGCCTCCAAAATGACCTAAACTGAGTCAGGTCAGGCGTTAACTCTGCTCACTCACTTCCAAAGAGTTAGTATGTTGTTCATACCACTATCTGGGGATAGTAGAGAAATTACTTATTGTAAAAACATTTATTGCCACTCAACATCGATCATTGTATTTTCTCTGTTAACATCTGAACTTATATGATGAACAAGTGAATGTTTTATTTTCCTGATTTATTTTATTATCGCCCACTTAACAAAAAAGCTACTGGTACATACCTTCTACATAATCTTATGGTGTGTGCTATGGACCTAATCGTTGACAAGCTGAACGTGCCTGAGCATTGTTAAGTTGGTGATGAGCCGAATTTTGTGTGGAATAAAGTCTGTGCAGTAACTCTCGAGTTTACATCACATCTTTTATGCATAATACCCGAACTGAGGATTCACTATACTGAGACACACACACACACACAGCATGTACTATAGGACTCTCGAGTCATTTTGGCAGGAAAGACTACTTACTGTGCCATTGTGTGTTCTGCGTGTGAGCAGTGGCTATAATGTGAGTAGCTTTTTGCCCTTTTGACTTGCTACAAATTTCAGTTTCACCTTTTAATTGTACCTCCATTAAAATGGCTTTTACCAATTTCTTTATTTAGCACTGTCCTCCACTATCCAAACGTATCAAATTACCATTTTTGCTTGAGTTAACTCCCATCTTTTAGGACATAGTTATTCCCTGTTTGGGCACACTATATGAATGCCAGACGAAGCAGATGCCAAGATCTTAACAGCGGAGACCACTAGGACATCTTCATATAATGCAGTTTAAGACTATTCAGCAGGACCTGAAATGCAAGAACTTGTCCCTGAAGTAAGCAATTGATAGGTCTAAGAATCATCCACTATGAGATTGAGGCGCTCTGCTAAGCACTCTTAGCAGTACATGCCAGAAAACAAGTTAAAATCTGGGAAACTTCCGTTCAGTGTGACACTTTCTTATAAAAGAATTCTGGACTGAGAAGTGCTTAAAATTTCCCGGCAAAATGTTACAACAAAACAACACATGCACGATAGCAAACATATTTTAACTAAATTTTTTTGTGTTTCTTAAACTGGGAAAATACTAATCTTTTCTTACAACAGCAACCATCGGTATCTACAAGCATTCATACTTCAGTAACCTACTGAAACGTATCACGTGCAATAAAGTAAACTATACAGCGTGCTACAAAATACTACTTCACAATATCACAAGCACCTGTTGCAAAACGTAAAGTGCAAAGTCGGTCAACACAAACTGTTTTTAGACTGGTACATCTGCAAGCAAAATGCTGTCATGACGATTGTATGTTAAAAGCAAAATGACCAACATGAGGTCAAAGCCGCATTATAGGCCTATTATCACCATATACACTATGTAGCTATAAGTCGTTCAGCAACGAAGGTACTTGGGCAGATAGAACATTTGTCTGTCAGCCACTGTAAGGGTGGAATTTCACAGAGGGGCAGCTGGGAATTTCCCCCTCACTGAGTTTTTGCCTTTACGTTCGTTTCTTGGGAACTTCATCACCGGGAAAGCCTGCACTTGCCAAGCAAGTTTGGCAACAACAGTCTTTCCACATGCCGAACTGGTAGCCGGAACTGTTCGACAAGAAAATTTTTCTAACACTGAAAACAGTGTTACGGCACTCGTATCAGCTGAACATCATGTCGGCGTTGGCGTCAGAGTCTGCCGCATCTGACACACTGGAGTCGAGGTTGACCACTGGAGGAACTCTCCGCTCCTGGGGCGTGTGAGCCCCGAAATCCTACGACACGAGACAGTTCCTCACCACTTTCTACAACTACTATAATTATTACTTTGAAAACTTCTTGTGACTCAAAATCAGCATCCTGGAGATCATGGTTTTAGATCTAGCTTCTCAAGCCAAAAATGACAACGTCACCCGACGAGAATGATCACAGGAGTGACAGGACCAACTTGTGCTTGCTGTAGAAGATATTCTTTACATGGACAAATGTTGGGAGAGGCCATCCTTGACACCTAAATTCACATGGAAACCATTTGGAGGCCAGGACTCAGCCCCGAATCCCACTGGGCTCGGTAGCACCCTTCTCAAGAACCGTACCACCGTGCTCCACATCATTAATCATCTGCCACTGGCTCGGGAAGACTGGATCAGGGGTCAGCTGACCCCCTAAAATTTGGATCTGAGGACAGAAATAACTAGTGAGGTGTGCTGCGCTGTTAAAACTTCCAAGATGAAAGTATGCTTTAGTCTTTTTCTAAATAAGTGTGTGTTTTTTATCATTTGGTCCCTTCCGTTATATTGCATTAACAATCAGCACGATTTCAAGGGGGAGGGGTGAAAATCAACGTGTCATGTTACATGGTAAAACTTGATTTTTGACCTTTAACCCCAAATTGAAAAATATTCCCGCATGCTTGTCATCTGCATTTGCTACGCGTTATCTTGGCAGCCCTGCAGCCATTTACAGAAGCCCACCTGAATACCAGATGCTATTAGGCGTTATCTTAAGATGTTCCTTTTCACTCATTATTAAATCACACCCTACTCCTGCGACGTTACAGCAAGCTACTGACTCTGTGACTACTGTGCTCTACAAGCTTTTACTGTATTTATTGTGTGTGGACTGTCGGCGTAGTGCTTAGGACGTTGGACTTGTGATCAGGAGATCACGGGTTCATTCCCAGCTGCTCAACATTTGAGTGTGGCCACCACCCTGGACAAGTCGTTCACATACATTTGCGGCCTGTCAGTTACCAAGCAGTAGACTTTGGTACCAACGTAAGGTAGGTAAGCAGGCATACGGTGCTACACATTTGCCCCGTGTTCATGGTCCTGCAGTTTCAGCTGATGTCTGGCTGAAGGCCGAGGAATTGGGAGATCAGCGCCGCCCTATGGACCCTTCTGGGTTAGGAAGGACTTTACAGCGGCATGGATCTGGTTAGGACGTCGCTGGCGGACTTTCCCTGATCTATGCCTGATCTGTGGTTGACAGGTGATCACTTTGTGGGTAAAGTGTCCACTATGGGTCAACCAACCAGGTCAACTCAGCCTTCCATCCTTTCAGGGTTGGTAATTGAGTAGTAATGCATGAAATTACATGGATTATGGGGGTGGAGACCATTAAACGGCAGACCAGGAGCTTCGTATCGCTGTATAATAACCTCGACGATATTTATAGTGCTGTCATCTACGGCGCCAGCCATATGCGAGAGTTCACTGTGGTTCATCTGGGCCAAAGTCGGCCAGCGCCAGGTGGCCGCCAACTCGCAGGC